>Ga0307414_10000071_pt1 | contig 95036 bp, 79 predicted proteins | sample DK1Ometagenome_FD_203804 | JGI IMG/M metagenome (GOLD analysis project Ga0307414, IMG submission 203804) | Maize rhizosphere microbial communities from greenhouse at UC Davis, California, United States - DK15-O-3 | ecosystem: Host-associated > Plants > Roots > Rhizosphere > Soil | place: USA...
TCCTGTTGCCTGTGATACGGCGATATTCACATAGCTTGAGATAGCAGATGTCGAAGGTTCAGGAATTGTGTTTTGAGCTTTTATAAAAAAACTAAATACCAGCAGTACTAGAAGCAGTGTATTATTTTTCATCGCGTTTTATTTTTTAATCATTTTAGCATTAGCCGTTTCATTAGTATCCGTTTTCACCACAACCAGATAAGCACCCTGAATCAAATTCTGGGTATTGATCTTCGTTACCTTATTCCTGGTTTTCAGGCTTTGTAATTGTCTTCCGCCCATATCGTAGATGATAATATCTGCTTCTTTGAATTCGAAACCAATTTCCACATAACAGTAATCCGAAACAGGATTCGGATAAATCTTGATATCCTGCTTTTCGATCAGCTGATCAATCTGGCTGTCTCCCAGCTTTACGATCTTCCAGTTTTCCTTGCCGAGCTCTTCTGCACTTGTTCCTGCTAAGATGATCGAACCGTCTCTGTTCAGTTTCAAATCAGACAATCTTTCTTCCTTCTTTCTCGATTCTCCTTTTACATGCTTTCTCCATTCTTCGTTTCCATCCTTATTGATGTACAGCATCCAGAATGTTTCATCATCCGCTTCAATTCTTCCTTCTGCCTGGGTATAACCGCCCAGTAAAATGCCTTTTGTCAGGTCTTGGTTCTTGGTTCTTGAATCTTGTCTCTGATTAATCACATTCATCCCCATCAGGATATCCCTGTTCTTGAAATTGTAGGATTTCTGCCAGATTTCTTCGCCTCTTTCATTGAGTGAGATTAGCCAAAGATCGGTTCCTTCTTCAATGCCTGCTGTTTTATTTCCCGATCTTTCAGACCTTGATTCTCCGCCAACGATATATCCGTCTGATGTCAACGCTAAAGTTCTCAAATGATCATCACCATTCCCTCCAAAATTCTTCTCCCATTCTACCTTTCCGTCTTTGCTCAGCTTGATGATCCAGTAATCACCTTCACCTTCATTGTTGGTAGTTTTTGGTTTATAAGTAATGGGTAATGAGTAATTGGTAATGTTAGATGATGTTGATTTCACATTCGAATCAGCATTACTTATTACTGATTGCTTATTACTCATATTTGCAATTCCGCTTCGTGAGTATGCTCCAAGCAGAGCACCTCCGTCTTTGGTAGGAATCATCTTTTCCACTTCATCCAATCCCTTTCCTCCTAATAGTATTTGTGATAATTCTTTTCCGTCTTTATCCAGTCTTACAATCCAGACATCTTTTGAACCATAGCCTTTTGCTGCATTCTGAACATTGCCTGCTACAAAAAACCCTAAATCTATCGTCTGAATTACCGATCTTGCTTCCTCGTCATGAGCCGTTCCCAATGTTTTCTGCCAGAGTTCATCTCCAAATTCATTGATCTTGATCAGCCATATATCTGAGCCTCCTTTGGAGTTACCTTTTTTATCTAAGCTTTTCCCTGAATAAGAAGTTCCTGCAAGAAGGAATCCTCCTTCCTGTGTATTCACCGTTGCCGAAAGAAAATCATGGTTTTGTCCCGAGAAATACTTTTCCCAGACTTCTTCACCCTGCTGGTTAAGCTTGATAACATGAAAATCGTAACCGTTGTTCTGTTTGGTGGTTGCAGATGCGAGGTTGGAGGCTGCTGCTTTTCCTGCTGACTGAATACTGCTTCCTGTGATAAGATATTGCTGGTCGATCGTTGTCGTGACTTGTGAAAGAAAATCCTGAGTATTGGATTTGATATCTTTCTGCCATACCACACCCTGAGAATAGAATACAGCAGAAGTGCATATTAGAAATGCACTCATGTAGAGTTTTTTCATAATTCGGTTATTAATTATTTTTGGTTGCGAATTTAACTTTTTTTAACGTAAATATTCACGCCTTTAAGAAGAATTAATATGAATATTATCACCTCCACATGAAAAGCTAAAGAATATTGCAATTTCCATTTCGTTTTTATTCATCATTATTTATTTCCTGCTATTAGCGATGTTACTGTTTACGATTATTACAAACTATTTTTCTTTTCATTTAACAAAAATAGAGTTGCAAAGCGACAGATCATGTCGTATTATAATAGATTATTCGTCATTCATAAAATAGAACTACAAAAATAAAAAGGAATGTATCACAACCATTATGGGATACCATAATTCATTGAACACAACGAGTTTTTAGCATTGGACACAATTTCCTTTAGTTAATTAGTTGGTAAAGTGTAAAAAATTTCAATAGTAAAACAGAAAGTTTCGCCTTACCTGTATATTAAATAAGCTATTTGGACACAGAATTCATATTTTTGTTTACCAGTATTTTTACATTGTACTATAAATTTGTATAAAATTCAATTTCTTAAATCATGAAGATAGAGGACGAGGTAGAAAACCAATACCTAAATGATGTTCTTTACAATACTTCCTTAAAAGATCTTTGGGAAGAAAAGTGGAAAGTAATTAAAGGCATGGATAACTATGCAATTTCCAATTATGGACGAATTAAAAGTTTGGAACGTTGGACAGAATTACCTTCCGGCTATTTAAGGAAAGAGTATGAATTGATTAGGAAACTCTCCTTTAGAAGATACTTCAACAAATATCTTAATCGACATTTTTATGTTGTGCAATGTGGCTTTTCGATAAACGGAATACCATATATTAAATCTGTTGCCCGTTTAGTGTATTATCACTTTGTAGAAGAATTTGATCTGGATAATCATTCTGTTGTTATTTCTTATAAAGACAATGACAGTCTGCATTTATATTATAAAAATTTAGAATTACTTTCAAGAAGAGAAAAGTCGGTAAAAGTTATTCAACAGAATAGGGCCAAAAATCGAATCGTAGAATACAAGAGATCAGTCTGCCAATATACTGTTGAAGGTAAACTTATAAATACTTTTGATAATATTTATGTTGCTGACAAAATGCTGAATATAGGTTGCCGTAATATTTTGTACGTCATACAAGGAAGGGTTTTTACAGCCGGGGGATTTAGATGGTTTTGGAGTGACTACATCCCTAAAAAGAAAGACTTTTTGGCAAATAAAGCTCAATCTTCAAATGATGTATTGAACACCGCTCTTTGGAAAAAGCTAGGTCAACCACTGATTGATAAAGGCAATCCACCTGCATGTATGAATTTGTCACCGGAAGATTTACCAAATGAATGCTGGAAACCTATCCCGTCTTTCGAAAATCAGTATCTAATTTCTGACAAGGGAAGAATAAAACGATTGAGTGGCTGGACTTCTGACAACAATATTTTTTTTCCGGAAGAAAAGATCATGCCTCTGAATCTAATGGGTAAAGCCGGGAATAAAAACCGCTATCTATACATACGGTTAAATCGCAGGAAGAAAAGAACCTTGCTAATAATCAACCGATTGTTGTACTATTCTTTTGTTGAACGCTTTGACATCAATGATAAAACAATTGTTATAGATAATAAAAATGAGATGATATGGGACATAGATGTATCAAAGCTCTCGCTATGTTCTATAAGCTCATTGTTAAATCAAAAAAGGATTAATCAGAGAAATCATTCTAAAGAATAAAGCGATGTATACATTGTAAATTCGAATCGAAAAAAATGGAAATTATTTTGTCTGGAAATAAAAGCCTCGCAGAGCGAAGCAGAAACTTTGTTAGGACGTTGGGACTTTCAAAGTTGCGAACCAGCTCCTAACTTGTTCATTATAGTTTTTTCCCACACCTATTCATCTTACACTACTAAAAAACTTATTTAATTACCTAAGAAACATAAATTCCCACACTAAATTTAAGAAAATTTATATTCATTATTTCATTAGCAGGAATTCGCTTATAACCAAATTTTAATTATTGCAATTGCCTTAGAGGCAATCTGATTTTCTGTAGCAAATATATTCCGTTGTCACTGCGAAAAAAAATATTATTGGGTATCCGTACTCGTAGATTACAAACCCTCCGCAAAAATATTTCAAGCTTAATCAATATGCTTTCTTATTGTTTTCAAGGAATTGATTGCAGTTTTCCTGCCTGCCTGAGTGGTAATCCGCATAGAAAAAGTCAGAAACCTCACAAGATGCAAATGCAGATCATTGAAATTTTGATCCTTAGTAATCTCTTGATGTAAATCGTCTCAATAGATGTTCTTATAAATCAATTGATCATATTCTTTTATAAGTCAATTTATCAGATGTTATTATAAATTAATTTGTCAAATGCAATTATAAATCAATACGTAAGATGATAAACTAAGTAAGGTGTAAGAAAAGTCAAAGTTTCCTTCAAGCTGCAATTCACAGGTTTTTAATTGTAAGTGCGGGAAAAACAGGTCTCCGCCGTACGACGATCTGTCGCTTCCTTGATTTACTTTTGTTTTAGCAATAAATAAGAACCTTATATTGAAACGTTAATTAAACTTTATTAACATTTATTTATAAAATTTATATTTTTTTAAGACTTTTAACTTTTTTTTATATATTTGCTGAAACACCATATTAAGCTAATATCCATGAAAACTAAATTAAAAAAACGCAATAATTTTAGAATAACAATACTTTAATATTGCTATTGTTATCACTTTTGCTATTGTTTAATAGTAATTCTCATTTCGAAATTTCTTAATATTTCCACATAATTCATATTATTATGTTAAAATTTTTATGCTCTAAAATGGCAGTGTTTCTGGTATTCCTTTATTCAGTCAACGCCTATTCACAACTTGTAGGGTCTGATTTTCAGATCTGGGAAAAGTCGGCTCGTACTATACGTGAAAGCTCTCGCGAGAAAGACGAGAATCTTCTCAATTTCCACTATGGAATAAAAGATAAGCTGATCAAAAAATATATCAGACACAGTAAAAACAAAAGTCACACATTAAGCCTTGTACATACTTCAAAAGAAGATGAAAAGATATGGGAGAATGAAGGGAAAAAGATTGCCTTAAGCAATAACCTTTACGAGAAAATGAAGTCGGACAAGACCGTCAAAATCCGTAAAAGACCCAGTATTTTTACCTTTACCGGAACAGCTGAAAACAAGAATGGAAAGCCGGACAGCATCAAAATAAAATTTGAAGACCGCAACCTTTACGAAATGATATTCCTGCCCAGGAAAGCCAAAGCATTAGATCTTCATAAAATTCATTCTTACTTATCGATTAAATACGGCATCTCCTTAGAAAAAGGAAAATATTATGCGAGTGACGGTAAAATTATCTGGGATCCTGAGAAACATAAAGAATTTAAACACAGGCCAACGGGTCTGGGAAGAGATGATGGAAACGAGCTGTATCAAAAGCAGTCATCCAATCAGGAAGATCGGTTTTTGGCCATCGGTAAAACGGATATAAAAAGAACAAATGTTGAAAATGAAAGCCTTTTTGATCATAACAATTTTGTGATCTGGTCTGATGACAATAAAGAGATGAAGATGAAGGCTGAAGGGAATTTTAACATTCTTGAAAGAAACTGGCAGATTAATTTTATAGGTTCCACCATTCCAAAGAACGGTTATAAGGTAAGGATTGATAAAAGTGTCGTAAATCCCGAGTCACAAGCTATCGCCTACTGGATGCTTCTAAAAGATACAAGCGGTGAAGTAACAAAAATACAAGGAACTGAAAGCGAGAATTATGTAAACTTTAGAAACGTAGATTTCCATAAAGAAGGAAAAATATTTGATCAGTTTACTTTCGCCATCAGTCCTCTGAGAGATATAAAAAAGGATGAAGAAACAGGTTCCAACTCCTCGATTTCGGAGGGCAGCCAACATTCTCTTGATTTAGACAGAATTGTACTGTATCCGAATCCCGTTAAAAAAGGACAGAACTTTACGGTCTTGTTCCCTCCGATGGAAAATGTGGTGATCTCCATTTATGATGGTGGAGGACGACTGATTAAGATGGAAAAAATAGACCATCAATCTACATCGTATACCCATTCTTTAAACATACAAAGTTCTTATCTGGTCAATCTTACACAGAACGGGAAAATTGTGAAAACTTTCAAATTAATTGTCGATTAAAAACCAAACCATGAAAATAAAAACGATGAGACTTCCCCTGACAAAGAAGTCAGTTCTGTTAGTGTGTTTCTTTGCCTGCATGTTTGTATTTGCCAGCTTTACGAAAGAAGACCGATATAAAGTCAGAGAATGGAAGAAGGAGTTGATGAGCAGAATAACAGATAAAAAAGATGTTGTTCTTTCTGATGATCATTCCAACCAGGATTCATTTGAAGACAAAGCTTCTGTAAATAATAATGAAAATATTCTTACTGCAAGCCCGATGGAGGATGAAGGAATGGCTCATGACCTGAAATTTACTGATCAGCCTGCGATGATTCCAAATTCTAGTAAAGAATCCCTGATTAACAGCAGTTCTTACGCTGCAAAGGAAAAAGAAGGAACGATTGGGGCTTTTTCAGATAAGGAAGAAGACCGGGTTTCTGATAATTTTTTCACTATTGATATCCCGGTTTTAAATAAAGAAAATACAACCGCGTATCTTGAATACGATTTGTTTGGTTTAGCCACGCATCAGTCTGTGCCAAGGTCGATCAATCACAATTTGACAATGGGTGGCCAGGTTATTCAGCCTCATGCAGAATGGACTCATCAAAGAGAAGAATTAAATTCGGAGCTGATCAAAAATGGTATCAATACCATTTTGTTTACTTCTCCTTCCGAGGGTGTGAAATACAAGGTAAAAAACCTGAAAATAGTTTTTGAAAAAAATAAGAAAAAACAAGATGATCTTGTCGTAAATGCTGTTCTTTCCGGTGACCAGCTATATTTAAAGGGATCCAACGTTTTATCTCAAAGCCTGAGTGTTAATGGCAATAACTTTACTGCCAGAAAAAGCGAGTTTGAAAAAATTATTTCGTTATCGGACAAGGATAAGCAAAACGGTACTTTTGAAGTTATCACCGGTGGAATTGCCAGATCTTATCAGATTCCTGAAGATACCAAGTCATTTAAAATTGTAAACACCCATTATTTCGATACAAAAGGGATCGCTATATCAAATGATCAGGAATTTGACATCCAGTATGAAGAGATAAAGGTAAAAATAGAAAAGGAGACTTCTGAGTCTGCTTATATTGAGATCCTGAAACTAAGAGAAAAAGATATTCCTGCAACCTCAGGCGGGCTTAAAAATGTTACTTTAAATCATTCAGGTTATAGGTTGTCCCTTAAATCAGGAAAGCTGAACAAAAAAGTTAAGATTACGATTCCTTATGACGAAAAAAGACTTGGGTTGATTTCTCCAAAGGAAATTAAGGCTTTTTCTTTTGATTATAACAGGAAACAATGGAAGGCAGTCGGATCAACAGAGGTAGACCAAAAAAATAAAACCATAACATTTGAAGGTGATGGTGACGGAGATTATATCAATGGAGTTATTTCCCTGCCAGAATCACCGCAGCTCAATTCCTTTACCCCAACAACAATCAGCGGTCTGAAAGCAGCAAACCCTGTGGGAGCTCCGTTGATGCAGCCTCCTTCAGCAAGCCAGAGCGGAGATGCCAACATCAATTATCCATTGATGTTACCGGCAGGGACGTCCGGTATGCAGCCCTCATTATCTGTTAATTATAGCAGTGACAGCGGAAACGGCTGGATGGGAGAAGGCTGGAATATTGGAGGCTTATCCTCCATATCCGTGGATACAAGATGGGGAACACCAACGTTTACAGCCGGACAGGAAACAGAACTGTATTCATTTGATGGAGAAATGTTAGTGTACCCCGATGGTTATTTACCTCACCGACATAATAAGGTTAATGCCAACAGTACATTTGATACGGCGCGGCAGGTAAGAAACGGGACCGGGTCTAAAATTTTCTATTTAAGAAGAGACCACGATTTTACGATCATTGAGCGTGTAGGGACAACTCCGGCTAATTACAGATGGATTGTTACTGCTACAAACGGCACAAAAACCTATTATGGGGGTGACCGCACCGCACTTGTTGCTAATTCGGTTCTAAAGAACCATAACGGCAACATTATTCAATGGGGCATATGGAAGGTAGAGGATGTTCATGGAAATAATATTATTTACGAATATAAAAACCAGGCTATCAATACTTTTACTGGAGTTGACGAGAATCTGAATGCAGGATGGGTGTTCCATATCGATAAGATTTTTTACTCGGGAAGGAATGGATTAAAGGGGCCTTATATTGTCACATTTTTTAATGATACTCCAAGAGCTGATAAACGAATTAATGTTAACGGTGTTCTTAAAAGAATTGAGCCTTATTTACTCACCAAAATAAATGTTGATTATAAGAACGGGACGAGTCCACAGGTGAACATCCGGTCTTATAATTTCACCTATGCCAGCGGGATATTTCAGAAAAGTATTCTGACCAAGATGAAATTGAAGGTCATGAACGAGGCTACCGATGGTGCTGCCTTTGACTATAATTTTGAGTATTACAACAACGGAACCGTCTTCGGTACTGCTACCAATGTCGTAACCCCGAGTACCGATGCTTTCTCGGATGTGGTAACTTCCATAGCCACTCCCTCTAAAATTAGTGCAGACAATAATTTTGAATGGGGATGGTCCTTAAGAACAGGGTTCGGTTTGGCATTATTCAGGCCTCAACTGGGCGGTGAAAAGAATTTTATGGTATCCTTATTTGGTGGCGCTTCTTACCCTCGAATGAAAAGGGGGCAAGAACTGGTAGATTTCAATGGCGATGGAATAGTGGATATTTTATATCGCAAGAGAAATGGCGATAATGGGATCAAACTGATCCCTGGAAGCCTTGATGGCAATGGGCAGTTGGTATTTACCGGAGGGATACAGCCGGTAGGCAATTTGAACAGTAATTTCACTCACTCAAAGGGTACATCATGGAATCTTGGGGGAAGTGTTACTTTTAACTGGTTTAAAATGGGATTTGAATTGTCCTATATTAATTCTGAGAGTGAAAGTGAAACACCTATTTATATGATGGATGCCAATTTTGACGGCTTACCCGATGTTATTAAGGATGATAAGGTCTGGTTTAACCGAAAGAACGGGACTGCCCAGGAAATGGTAATCACCAGTGACCTGACTGAAAATATGGTCATTACCGGTAATGCTGCCCAGCCCTTTACAGAACCAGAAGAGCCAGATGATATCGATCCGGTAAAACCGAAAAACGATGTGGTTAAAGTCTGGATTGCACCCAAAAGCGGTTATATAGAAGTTTCAGATGAAATAGCGATGGAGCTTGGGCAGGGTGCTTCTGCTAAAGCGGTGTACTCGATAGAAATTAAAAACCCTGATGATGTTTCAAAGCATTGCCGATTATATCTAAAGGAACTGATCAGCACGGCAAATCAAAGTTTTTCGATAAGCCATTATAACAGTCATCCGGGAACTCCGCTGGGAGTCACCAATACTTCGAGGCTATATGTCAAGTCAGGAGAAAAAGTGTATTTCAGGTTGCATAAAAGATCAGGGGTCAATTATATTGTAAAAACCAATCCTATAGTCACCTACACCGATGCAGTTGGGAATCCTCTACCTGATAAATTGGTTGAGGAGCAGGATGGCTATATGCCCAATAATACAAATTATGATGAGAAGTTCTTTTTGAACAACCTTACAAAATCGTTTAAATTTGCGGCAGCCGCTAATATCCGTATTACCATTCCGGCTTTTACAATACCGGCACTATCTGATGAAGTTAAATATTCTATCGTCCTTATTAAGGAAGATGCCAGTGTGGCACAGAATCAGCAAACGATTACGAATATCATTTATGAAGAAACAGTTGGAGCTTCTCCAGGACAGGCTGTAACGGTTTCTCCGGTGGATATCAATTATGCTGTTCCGGCTTTAGGTTCGAATGAAGCATGGCATTTAAAGTTTCTGGTAGAAACCGATTCACATATCAATAAAGATATTGAGTGGAATGATATTGTGGTTGAAGGCTATCCTAATGCATCCCATAAGCATTATGCTGTTCCACAGTATCCTTCTTATCATGTGAGAGACCTGAAAAATAAATTTGATATTTCCACGGTGAACAATTTACCGGCGGGCAATGATGTATATTCAATATCGATCAATAAAAACTTTAGCTTTAGTCCTTCGGTTTCAGGCAGGTTCATGTACGTTATCAAGAGCAAGGGTGTTTTTCTGGATAAAAGAATTGTGGAAATATCCAACGGTACTTTAAAAGAATATACCATAGACCATAATCTGATCAACGGAAATGACCCGATCACTTTTTATCAGGGAGATCCTACAACAAGCGATATTGATGATCAGGAAAAATTAAATATCCTCATCTTCTGTAACACCAATAAGGATAGGCTTGCCTATGAAGCCCTTAAGTTGCAGCTGACCAATAATATCTTTAATATTTACAGACAGTCGGGCAGCTCTCTTTTGAGCCACACGACCGAAACCTCTATAAATACCGGTGAATACAACGGAGTAAGTGCTGTTTATCACAACTGGGGACAGTTCCTTTATAATGAAGCCAGAGATATTGTTGCCGGTGCGGGAAGCTCCAATCAACAGCCACCCTCTACTCCCGGTTGTGAACCTCGTGAAGGCGATAACTGTATCATAATTCCAACAGGGCCGGGTGGAAACAGCAGCCCGGCTTATACGACCAATTCAAATACGCCAAAAGATCAGTATGGGGCGCTAATTAATGATAAAACCCTTGAAAATCCTTTCCAGTTTAATTTGGATTTTCCAGGTTGCGCGGGTATTTCTGATCCTCAGCTCTATGGAGAATGCGTGGGGGATCAGCTTTCAAACGATTTCCAGAACAATTACGCGAACAATCAGCTCTTCGGCGCGGCATCTCCTTTTACGCCACTACATCCATATAAAACCAATGAGATTGTCCAGCATAAATGGATGAATCAGATGTTCTACGAGCAGTATTCAAAACGAGGCAGTTTCAAGGATGACGAGACGCCTACTTCACCCTTTATCGATAATGATCCAGATGGAACCGATATTGAGGTAGCTAACAATCCGAATACACGAATGTTTGCTATTTCTAAAAAACAGAAAAGCAAATCAAAAACAATAAATGCCGGAATTGGTTTTGGAATGAGTTATAGCAATTCGATTTCAGAATTAAGAAATATCGGTAATATCCAGACCCAGGACTTTTTTGATGTGAACGGTGATAATTATCCTGATATTCTGTACCGTAGTCAATCACAGCAAACCAGTATATTAGGAGGCTTAAAAAGTGCCCAGAGTGGAATTGAGGGAACAGATAAAATGATCGTTAAGACAGATGATTTTATGAACGCGAAGACTGTTGCCTTTAAATCGCCGGGAGGTAGCAAAGATGTTGGAAGGAAAACAAACAACAGCGATTCGAATGCGACAGGGGACACCTCTCCGCCATTTGCCTTGAATGCAGGGGTAACCAATTATCCGAACTCGTATAATAAGACATTAGAATACTGGATGGATATAAACGGCGATGGCCTGCCGGATAAAATAACCGGAACTTCTTATAAACTGAACTACGGAACCGGGCTGGTGAACGGAAGCATCACCGGCTCAACAGGATCTTTTGCAGGATTTGAAGAACCTGTATCTAAGCCTGCATATTCTTCATCCTTTGGAATCGGTGGAGGTATCAATTCTGTAATTGATGCCGTTCAGGGTGTTGATCTTGGTATCGCTATTTCCGGTGGAATTGGTGGAGGATCCTCCAGTGCTACTTCCATGAGATCATTTCTGGATGTGAACGGTGACGGGCTGGTGGATATTGTCCAGGTCAATGAAAGTACGGGACAGACCTATGTCAAATACAATCTCGGGAACCGCTTCGGTATTACTCAGGGATTAAATGCGAATCTTGCCGATGAATCAAGAACATACAGTGGCTATGCCCATTTAAACGGGGGCTTTTATGTCAATATACCAGCCATCATACTTTTTGGTATTCCTATTTTATATTTGAAACCATACGGAGCAGACCTTTCAGCAAATGTAGGCGTTGCTGTAGCTGAAATCAATAAAGGGTTAAGAGATGTTAACGGTGATGGTTTTCCTGACTTGGTACTGAATACCAGCAGCGGTTTAAAAATACATTATTCCCAGCTCGGCAAAACCAATAAACTCAGAAGAGTGTCATATGCTGAAGCGTATGGTACTGACGCCCCTAAAAACCTGGGTGCTGCTTTTACCATAGATTATAAATTTTCTAAAGCATCCTACGATGATCCGCAGGCAAAATTGGTGATGTCAGAAGTAACTATGCCGGATCCTGATGCTTTTTCAGGCACTTATACTTTGAGCACAAGCGGTAAGGACAGGATCACGCGTTTCGATTATCTAAATTCAAGATATGACAGAAGAGAACGTGAAAAATATGGTTTTGGAATCGTGAAAACGTATGAGATGTCTAATAATACGACGATTTACCGTACAACCGTTCAAAACTTCTATAATCAAAATTATTTTGTTCGCGGTTTATTAAAATCCTCAGAAACGTACGGTGGAACAGGAACGACAAACCTCTTGTCATCCACTGCAAATACGTACAAGCTTTACAATTTTAATTTAACAATGAGCGAGTTGGTAGAACTGCCTTCAGCTCAGTTTTTGACCTATGACGTGGGCGGCACGGAAGGGAAGAAAATTGGACGTGTACTCCTATATGATACTACCAATAAAAATTATGAAAACGGTAGTCTTATTACAACACAAAGCCAGATGTCGTATAACCCTAAAGGACAGCTTACCAAATATCAATATACAAGCCCGTCAACAAGCTATAACAGTGTGATAGCTTATCACACCAATCTCACCAATAATATCCTGAATGTACCGAGCATGATTACGGTCTATCCGGGAACGGGTTCGGTGAATCCAATGCGTAAGCGAGCCACGGAAATTATAAATTTAAGCACAGGGGATATTTCCAAGGTTAAAGTATGGCTTACAACGAGCGAGATTGCTGAGAGCGATTTCACTTATGATCCTTTTGGAAATATTAAAACCGTTAAATACCCTCCGAATGAATTTGCACAAAGATCTGAACTGGAGTATTTTTATGATCCAACCGGTAAATATGTAACACAGGTAAAGGACCTTATTTTTAATCTGTCTTCTTATGCGACTTATGATCCATTGATGGACACCGTACTAGAAGCTACAGATATTACGGGTAATAAGATGAAATATCGACATGACGGATATGGAAGGCCTCTTTCCATCATTGGCCCGAACGATTGGCAGACACAGGCGGAGACGATTAAATATCATTACTTTAATACACCCCTTATCCTTACCAATGGGAATATTGTGCATCTCTTTACAGCCAGAACCACTCATTATGATCCTTATTATCCGGGCAATAATATCGAAACCATATCATTTGCAGATATTACAGGCGGGGTAATACAGGTGAAAAAAGATATAGAGGTTGATAATGCTGAAAAAATGTCAGTTTCGGGAAGGGCAATCAATGATAATTTAGGAAGGGCTATTTTTCAGTATCATCCTGTCTGGGAAATAAAGGATGCTGTGATGAATAATAAGCTTAACCTTACCCTGTCTCAATATCTTACCTCAGCAAGCTATGATTTTAAAGATAGGACTGTTTCTTCAACCGACGAAGCCGGAAATTCTGTAAATACCAAGTATTTAATAGAAAACGGCCGTTATAAAACGGAAACTACCCAAATGCAGAATGCATCGGCTCAGATCAGAACAGAAGTTTTTGCTAATGCCGAGGGTAAAACCGTAGAAATGAGAAATCACCTGCAGGGGCAGTCGGTATTAGCTACCCTGTTCAATTATAACCAAGTAGGAGAGATTATGAGAGTTGTTGATCCTGAAGGCTTGGAAACCACCTTTACTTATGACATAGGTGGACGAAGACTTAGCCAGGTGCATCCGGACCGTGGTGAAACGACGTACAGCTACAGCAAAGCGGGACAGCTCGTGAATGTATGGAACAACAATCTTAACAATAACGGCGGTGTTCCTATCCACTATGTATATCACTACAACAGGTTGACAAATATCACCCTTCCTGACATACCTGCCGGTTCAAACCCTGCGAATGTAACGTACTTTTATGGAGCTTCAGGAAACAATGCAGGTAGAATTATAGAAAAGCAGGATGGTACAGGCGTATCTTATTATGAATATGGTAGAATGGGAGAAGTTATTAATGAACTTCGATATGTTTACGGCTTTTATATGCCGACGCTGAAATTTGACACATCATATCAGTATGACAATTGGAACAGGATACGAAATATTGTTTATCCGGATGGTGAAACGGTAGAATATCAATATGATCTGGGAGGGAATTTAAAGTATATTGTAAATGACCAAGGCTATGAATATGTCAAATCTCTGAAGTACGATCATTATGAGCAGCGGACCAATATTGTTTACGGTAACGATATTTCATCCAGCTTCACTTATGAGCCCGGTATGAGAAGGCTGAAAAATCATCTGTTATATGACACTAACAGTAACCCGTTATTAGATGGTACATACAGCTATGATAAAGCAAGTAATATTTTAGGAATCACAAATACGGGTAGTACGACCAGTACAGGTTTTGGCGGTTTTTATACCCTCAATTACCAGTATGACACGCTCAACAGGCTTATCAGCTCTTCTGGTAATGCTGAACCGGGAGATAAAGAAGGTGTACCGCCTACACCAATTGCGGGCAGCATCACCTCGATGTATAATACCACCTTATCCTATAACATGAGCAGCGGTATAAGTACGAAAACGCAGCACCATGAGCAGGAGGGAATAGTGAACACGAACAATACTTATGATCACACATACACATATATTGATGGAACTCACATGTTAAATGCTGTAAGTGATAACATTGCAGGCTATACGGAAGACTTTACCTATGATGCCAATGGAAATGTGGTTATGCATGGGACTAATCAAACAGGAGATACTTTTTTTTATTGGAATGAACAGGATCGTTTAAAAGCTGTTCATACACCGGAAATAGGTTCGCTTCAATATTATGTTTATGACGACAAAGGGGAACGTACGATTAAAGCCAGCTTGGAGAGCGATGCTGAACTGTACCAGAACGGTGAAATGGTTGAAAGCGGTTTAATGTTTAATGACTTTAAGGTATACCCTAATCCTTATGCGGTATTCACGTCTGATGGTAAGCTAACGAAGCACTATTTTGCCGGTAGCCAGCGTATAGCGAGCAATATTGTAGATGGAGGCGGTATTATCCAAAGTACACCAACGACCTCACCAACTAGCAATGACGCTGTTGATGCAAAAGCTAAGCAATCTGCTTCCGAAGACGAATTCAAAAACTATCTGAAAAAAGCAGGTCTTGAAAGCTCGGAAATAGATAAGGAATTTGCCAGAAACTCTACCTACTTGACCGGTGTTTATTACCTGCATGGGGATCATTTAGGAACAGCAACGTATGTAACCAATGAAATTGCAGAGCCAACACAATTTTTCTTAAATTTACCTTTCGGTGAGACTATGGTAGAGCAACAGGAACCAACAGCCTATGTCAACCCATATAAATTTAATGCAAAAGAGTTAGACAGTGAAACCGGTCTTTACTATTATGGGGCTAGGTACTATAATCCAAGATTGAGTATCTGGTACGGGGTGGATCCACTGGCGGTGTATAATCCTGTCATGGAAATCGAGTTTTATGCAGATGGGCAACACAACGGTGGTGTGTATTATTGGGGTAATCTTAATCCGTATATTTATACTTACCAAAATCCTATAAGATACATTGACCCTAACGGAAAACAGGTTGATGCAATTAAGGGATATTTAGGGAATTTATGGAGTGATTGGAGTCCTTGGAGCAGAGCTGGAAGCAGAATGTCTGGCGAAAGTGAGCGAGACCAAAATAGAAGAGTTGGACAAAACACTATTCGAAATATAAATGGTTTGGCAAAAGCTTCTGCGACTGCTGAAGTTGGACATTTTGCATTAGATGCTATTGGAACGATAGAACCAACGCCTTTTGCTGATGGAACTAATGCAATTTGGTATGCTTTGGAGGGGAATTATGGGAATGCCTTAATTAGTTCTGTTGCTATTTTGCCTTACATTGGAGATTTGGGTAAAGGAGCTAAATATTTAGTTAAGGCTTCTTCTTTTACGGGAGATATTTTTAGAGATGCAGATGGGTTTTATTCGTTACTGAATTTTGCGGATCCCGCAATGAAAAATTTTGAATTAGCTGGATCAATTACGAGAAATGGAGATAAAATGACTATGGAAGTTGCAGGTTATTTTAAAAATTCTAACGTTAAAAAAGATGTGGGAAGTTTAGGTGCTAGAAATATTTCTGAAATTAATCAAATGTTAAAAGGTATGGCGAAGCAAGAAGGAGCCTCTGAAGTTACAATAAAATATCAGAGATCCGCAGGAAGTTCCTCAAAAGTAAAAGGTCATTATTTTGAAAAAACATATAAACTTAAATAAAATTACTTATGGATATGCAAAGGATAGAAAACTTAGTTGATTCTCTTCTTATAAAAACAAATGATTTAGATTTTTTGATTTGTGAGCTAAAAAGAAATAATATTTCACAAGGACAAACTCATTTTATCTTAAGTAGAAAGTTTAAAGATATGTATTCTTTTCATGAGATTGGAGAAAGAATAATAAACTCTCCCTGCTGGAAAGAGGCATTAGATGAGAATATATCAATTGAGAATGATATAAATAATTTTTTAAACGAAGAATCTTGATAACGAATTATCATTAATCAAACATGTTGGTAATAAAATATAGCATTGATTTCAGTGCTATATTTTTAAAAGTAGGGAAGTTAAAATTTGAAATTATAGAGGGGAAACCATGGCAGAGCAGATGACCGGAGTTTATGATAACCCTTATAAGTTTAATGCGAAGGAATTAGACAACGAAACCGGTCTCTACTATTACGGAGCGAGGTATTATAATCCAAGAGTGAGTATCTGGTATGGTGTAGATCCAGTTGCAGAGAAAATGCCGAGCTGGTCGCCGTACACTTATGCATTTGATAATCCAATACGTTTTATTGACCCTGATGGAATGGCTCCTGTTGATCTCGGGCCCGGTCCAAGAATTATTTCTAGAAAAGAATGGGGAGCAAAGCCACCGGTCTTAGGCGTAGGAAGACAATACGAATATATTACTGCTACAGCCACAACTCAGACTTTTTTTGGTACCACATATGACAGGCCCGTTGCTGTTCCAACAGATTTAGCAAAACATTATAATACAATCACTGTCCATCATGCTGGCAATGGTGATAACTATATGAATATAAAAGAATTACAGAAAAAAGAGCAGAGTGCTGGCTATGCTGATATACCATATCATTTTGCTATAGATAGTAAAGGTAATATATTTGAGGGACGACCTATCAATGTAAAAGGTTCTCATGTCAAAGGAGGAAATACCGGAAATATTGGCATCGTTTTGCTGACCGATTTGGATACAGAAAATAAAGGGTTGGGATCTGTTGAGAGTATCATAGAGGCTGTTACTGGGAACGGAGGAGCAAGTAAAGAAATGCGCCAGTCGCTTACAGATCTAGTATCTTTCCTGAACCATGAATATGGCATCCAATATTTAGGAGGACATAAGGAAAAAGCAAAAGATCCGCGAAATTGCCCAGGTGATGGAGGAATGAAGATAATACAATATTTACGAAATAAGTTAAACATGAAAACTCCACAAAATGGAAATAAATAGAAAATCAGTTACTTTTTATGTATTAACCGTAACATCGCTTATATTAATATTTTTAACAGATACAGCTTTTCATGATGACGGAACAGTTCTGACGGACAAGATTATAATTGCTGCAATAATATGTAATCTTGTGCTATTTTCCGTTAGTTATAATAAGATGCTAATTTATATAGTTATTTTGCAATTTCTGTATACAATTCTTACTGTAAGCTATAATGATGAAATTGATGGTTATTTTTATAGGATAAGTGATATTTTTAATGTGGGCAAAATACACAGTAAATCAATATCGAACTTAATACAAATTATATGGTTCATATCCTTTTTATTATCATCACTTTTAGAAGCGATTTTGTTAATAAAATTGTTTTATAATAAAATATTAAATAAGTAGGGCTATTTCCTTTTTTGTATCATGTTCACTTAGCGAGTGCAAATGTGAATATTATCAAAATGAAAATAGCTAGAAAGCACAAACTCTATATCTGTGAGCTAAGCTTCATAATTGCTATCTTATTAGTTTACGAGCGGCAGGGACATTTTATACGCAAGAATTAGAAGCGAAACTGGTCTTTACTATTTGGCTCCGGTAACATCGGAAGTACCCTAGCCGGACATTTAATGAAATTGGGTCACAAAGTTTCAATTGCCAATTCACGTGGACCGGAAACTCTGACCGAAATAGCATCGAAAACAGGAGCAAAGGCCGCAACGGTTGAACAAGCTGCAAGCGCAAAAGACCTTGTCATTATAGCCATTCCGCAAAAAGCGATGGTGAATTTGCCAATCGATATTTTATCCGCATCAAAAGCAATTGTTATAGATGCAGGAAATTATTATCCATCTCGTGATGGAAAAATTGCTGAGATTGCCAATGGGGCAACAGACAGCGAATGGGTTTCACAAGTTATCGGTCACCCCGTGATCAAAGCATTTAATAATATTGTTGCCCAAAGTCTGGCTGAGAAAACTTCACCGAGTGAAAGTTCAAACAGAATAGCATTGTCAATTGCCGGCGATGATAATGAACAAAAACACATGGTGATGGAACTTATCGATGAAATTGGATTTGACGCCATTGACGGCGGATCGCTTTCTGAATCCTGGAGGCAACAACCGGGAGAGCCTGCCTACTGCCAGGATCTGGATAAGGATCAGCTGAAAGGCGCATTGGCAGAGGCAGATATCAGCAAACGTGCTGAAAACCTAGCTGCTGCGGATGAAATGGCAAGACCATATTTATAAAAGCAATTACTTAAAAATATGCAAACAATGAAGTTAACAGATCTTAAAACATCAATAAAACTGATTGTTCTAACCATGGCCATCAGTTTAAGTTTCCTGAATGTGACATATGCACAAACCGGAAAACAGAAAATAGAAATGGTTCCCTCATATGATGGGATCAAATTGCGACTCAGCAAAGATTATCCTAAAGATAGTCCAAAAACGGTGTTGATCATAACACATGGACTATCTAACCACTTAGGCTTATACGATCAATTTGCCAAGGATCTAAACACAGAAAAAATAGCTGTGTATCGTTACGATCATCGAGGGCATGGGCTATCTGGAGGAAAGATAGGCTACGTGAAAAGTTTTTTCGAAATGGTCGATGATATGGATGTCATTGTGAAAAAAGCGAAAGCTGAGAACCCGAAACTACCAATTTTTATATTAGGGCATAGTATGGGCGGTCACGTTGCTGCGTTATATGCCACTAAATATCCTGGGAATGTTGATGGGTATATTTTAGCAGCAGGAGTTCTTCGCTACCATCAGATGAATTTTGGATATCTGCCAAGACCCGAAGACCCGGAAAGCTATATTTCAGTAATTAAAGCTGCCCATGGAACATTGAACTTACCAGGATATAAAGATTTATCCGAACTGTCTGTGGAGGGTGATACCATTCCGTTTGGTCTTTATTCTGTATTTTCCGACACTAATATTCACGGGCTCTGTAATTTTTGAAATGAATCATTATCATCAATCAAAAAGAATTGATAGGTAAATGTTAATGATTTGAAAACTGTTAGGAAAAGGTTATTTATGCTTTTAGTATCTATTCAAGTTTTTGAATTTTATACTTGTCTCATCTATGTCAACTTACTTTTGCCCTTCTATGGTTTTAACTAAATAAGATTATCTTGTTTGTGAACAGGTTATCAAGTGAAATTATTGGCAACCCCTTCGTAATTTATTAGATGGGCTAGATTATTCCGTTCTGTTGAGTCTTGAATTGTTCTTAAATACCTATTAGTACCTGAGCCAACGACATCAATGTCAGTACCCCAGTTCCATCGTTCAGTACTATAATTCCAGACAAGTGTTCGCGCTGAATTTAAAGAATTGTCCAGAAGGTTTACAGCTTCCGTTTTTGTATATTTTGTAGCTCTTTCAAATGAATTAGCGCTCATATTGACCGTATGGATAGCGTAATGTGTAATTACATTATTAGAATCTTTCCAAACACCTGATATTGCATAATTTGCCATAAATATTATATTGTAAATTTATTTGATTTAATGAGCGTGAATTTTTGCTATACAAGCATAATGTACTCAATTAGCTGTTTGAATTTGATGTTTTTCAGTTTCGATCACAACAGTATTCAATCTCACATTTATTTCTTCTAACGAAGGATTTGTACTTTCAATCCAATCAGTGATCGTTTTCATTTCATTCGTAGTTGTGCTTGCCGTGCTGGTTGTAATGATTTTTTCTTTCCCATTTTTAATTATTGTTACGTCCCATCTTGGACCACCTGCATATACAGCAGCATACATGATTTTTGCTTTGGTGATGGAAGTACCTCCCGTTAAGGAGGCATGGTAAAACATTAAGTGAACGTCCTGCCATCTCTCCACTTTTTTATCACAATGATAATCGTGAACCACAGAGGCATTTCTGTATTTGCCTTCATAAGGGCCTCCAACAATGGTCCAAAATGCTTGCGGAATTGATGCACCGTCTACAACGGTATTTTTTGGAACTTTCCATAGTTTTCCATCAGGATCTATATAACTAAATTCGTGTTTTAGTTTCATAGATCTTCCATCATTGAGCCATTGAACAGTAACGTCACCGATAAATTTATCTTTTGTTTGCTGGCTATTTAGAACCAATGGAAAAAATAGCAATAGTAAAATTAGTTTCATGATTGGTTAGTTTTAACCAAAGTTAGTATTTTTTGTGAATGATTGTATGTAAAGTTTTAAAAATTAGCAATTTAAGTGCTGGTGGTCTGTCAAGTCTGTGTCTACTTAGTTTATTTGGTTATGAAGTATTTAGATTGGTTCATTCTATTTTAAACGTACATCCCATACTAATAGCTTTGTTTGTTTTTTTATATAATTTGCAGTAAGAGTTTCATTATAAACCAATCTGCTTTCAATACTTCTGTTAAGCGGTCGAAAAACATTGAGAAATCTTTTATCAAACTTATTGGTTCTCTGTTGGAGCTGATGATCTATAATATCATTTGTTATAAGATAGTCTGCAGGAAATCTGTTTACGATTCCGCTTCTGATTTGATGACCGAGCATTTTGCTGTCTGCAACACATATAAATAATCCCTTTGTGCTATTAAAGTAAGATTCTAAAGATACGCGCACCATATCATTTAAAAGTTTTACAAGACGCGCTGTTTTATCAATAGTTCCATTTTCATTACTGTTTTGGCGAAACAGGCCGAATTCAACAGATAATTTCAAATCTTTTTCGTCAACTACTAAATCAATCAATGGTTTTTCATTTCTAAAAGATATTTTTTCTTTTGCAGGAATAAAACATTGGTGATTAATAGGAACTTCAATTTGAATTTGAGAAGCCCTAAGAGTATAGGTTTCCATTAGACTTACAAAAAAATCATATCGTATTGAGTCTTCGCCAATTGCTAATAAAGGCATTCGATCCAATCTTTCCTCTAATAATTTTTTATAGTTATGAAATAGATTCTGCATTAAGTATCAGTTGTTAAAGAATTAATTTTCACAAACAAGTTTTGTAATATTCGAGCAATTCCATTTCTTGGGAAAAGATAAAACGATCAGAGTTTTTGAATATAAATGAGTTCAGGTCGTCTACCTCCTTTTCCTCAGGTTTTTTTAAAATATATGTTTCTTTTCGTTTATCACCATAATCAATAATTACTGCTAAACGTGGATTTATTGGATAATACAACTTGAAATTTATTACATTATTATTGATATCCTTTATATCTTTTTCTAAATTCATCAAGGGTTGATCAGACGTAATAAATTCTTTCGATGTAAGATTTTCAAGGATGGTGAATGTCAGGTCTTTGTGAAAAGTTAATGAATGTGCAAGAGCCGTTGCGTAGATAAAGGAAAAAGGTTGAACATATTTAGCAGAGAGTAAGGGGTTAGCATTTATCACATTTTCTACAGATGTATGCATTTTCTTTGTCCTTAAATATTGAAACGCAATAAAAATCATAGTTAAGAATAATTCCTGCTGATCGTCTAGGAATTTTAAATCTTCCAGTGATTTAACTGCAATTATTTTCTTACCAAATGATTCTAATAAAGTATGTATATTTTCTATTCCATTATATCTGATGGCATCAAGTTTAGATTTTAATTCTAAATGATTGTTAGCATCTAATTTTAAATTCTCTTCAACTGATTTTTTAAGTTTTGAATATGAAGTGAAGGATTTATAAATTTCTAAATTCATTTCTAAGGTCGCTTCATTACTCCATGATTTTACCAGCTCAAATAAAATTATTTCTTCTTCTTCAGTAAATTCTTCAAGTTGATAGAAGAATTTTTCTTGTGCTACATTAACTAAATTGACTTCAGTCAATATCTTTTTTTCCTGTAACAGGAGAGAGTTTATCTTCTCATTGGTTGACCAGTTTCTTAAATATTCTCTCCATATGTAATGATGTCTTTTTTTGATTTCAGTCATAAAGTACTTTTTGCTGTTGAGGTTTTGAAATTACATTGAACAATAGGTTTCACTTTATAATTTTAGAACGAAGATTGATACAATTATTTTTTATAAAATTCTGTCTACCTGCTCCAATGAGTTCTTCAGAAACTTCTAGATCTAGTTTATAAAATCATTTCGAATCTAATCCTCCAAAGTTTTGGGAAACGTTAGTTAAATATGCGGATAATTTCCTGTAATTGCCAGCATAGAAAATCTAGCCCTCGGTTTTTTTAGCTATAACAATCTATTCTAATTCGACAAATATTCAATTTTTTAAGACTATATCTCAGAATCAATCTCTTCACCAATTTTGTCCAGATAGGTTTGCAGGTTAATGGCAGGAACAGTTCCAATAGCTTGTTGCAGATATCTTGTCAATTGCATAAAGAACGTCACCAAAGAATTTTCAGGTTTGCTAAAAGTTAGTTCCTTAAATGTTCTTGAATTATAGTAGTCTGTATAACGCTTATCAAAAGCACTTTCATCCTTGATAGTAATATCTTCTTCACCATCATAATCAATAGAAAAACTTCCATAGTCAGCTACGCAACCAAAGTCTATGCTTCTAAAACCCGTTTGAGCCTTTAAATGCTTTTCGATAGTCGATACCTGTTTGATTGTATTGGTGCTCGCTAATATTCCACCTAATATTTTTGTTAATGGTCTTGCAGAAACTTCAGCACCTGAACTAATCATTTTTGTTGATGTTCTTTTTAAAACCCTCACACTTTCAATTTTTTCGGCAGCATATTGAATGTATGTTTTTCCTTCCACATTTCCTTTAAGATCCGGCTTAACCTCAAAAACAGCATAAACACCTTCAGCTGGTATGTAATGGAATCCATTCTGAGAAAAAATAAAAGGCGTAAACCAATTATCATAAATAACAATGTCTATCTGATGACTTGTGTTTCCCTCATGATCAATAACTATCGCTTTATCTACACTATATCGGTTAGGCAAATACTTGCTTAGCCACTCAATCCATGCATTTTCTAACGAATCACCTTTCGATCCAGGATGATTGATAAACTCTCTATTGGTGTTGAGTTGTGCATTCATTTGGTTTTGCAAACCAGTGAATAGCATTTTTAAGTCTATTTTATTAGCCATATGGTAAAAGTTTTTTTTCTTTGTAATAGTAAAAAGTAAAGTCTCGCATTTTTTTGTCATAAATACTAACTATCAATAATAACGGATTTGTAATTTGAACTTCATCCGAATCAGCAGTTTCAATCATCGTGTTTAGATCTGTACTGCTATAAAATGTAGATCCATTAGGATGTGAATGCCATTCGCCAATATAGTATCTATCATTTTCTTTATATTCGGCTATAAATTTTTTTGCAAGATCATTGGTAGACCGCTGAAATAGGATAGGGGATGATTTATATTTATTAGGTAAGATAATAGATTCTATAATTACGGTTTTAAAATCCTCTGAATATTTCCCAAGTAAAAAACCGCCAAATTCATTGGGGTAATGCTTGACAGCAATGGACTCAATTTCTTTTAGTAAAGAGTCCGCGACTACAATCTTTAAATTGTTATGTTTGTTTGTAAGTATCAATACTCTAAAATTTTAAAAGAATTGCTAATTTCCTGAACAACAAAATTATTGGCATTTCTTTCACCTGAAAAAATACTATTAATTTGCTTCATTGCTATCTGAACAAGAACGGCTATGTCGTTGTACGAGGCTTTGAAGGTTGGACTCCAGCATCCCGTAGGCTCGTAAAGGTCTTTAACATCATTATCCAAAACATTTGTGAACTGATTTTTAACAAAGTTGTAAATGTTGGGATGGAATGCACAAACCAACTCATTAGCATGATTTGTTAATGATAGATTGATTAATGTTGATTTAAGTTTAAGTTTGTTCAGAACAAACATCAAGTCATTATCAGTTGAACAATCAAAAATGATATCATATCTATCCAGGCCAGCGGAAATACTGGATCTATAATATTCATCTGAGTGAAATGTTTTGATGTATTTTCCGAAATAATCACTATTGATTTCACGACAAGTGACAAATGGAGAAATTTCGTAAAGTGATCCTGTTAACTCATAAGTCTTATTTATGATTCCTTTGGAAAAACGATATTCAGACCTGCAGACATTTTCAGGTTCTTTGATGTCGTGATCCATAAAATCAATTGACCTGCATCCAGATCTTGCCAAAGTGGATGCTATCATGCTGCCTACCGCACCTATACCAATAATTAGTATTTTAGAGTTGGTAAGATTATCGCAAAACCTGCCACGTCCAAAAAAATATTCATAAGACGAATTTTTTGAAAGCCCCCAGTTGATTGGCGCATCTTTAATGCCTGTATACCAATTGCCAGTTTTCTTACCTTCTTTTCTTTCAGCTATACCTTTTAGAGGAAATTTACCTATTTCCATCAAAGCGACCTGCCAGTGAATTTCCGAATCGTGGATTCGATAGCCTATAAAGAGAGGAATCACTTTTCCATAATCTTTTTCATGACATTTCTGTTGGAAATTGTGAAGCATTGTAATGATTTGCTGAGGAAGATTAAGTTCGGTCCAAATTGTTTTTGCAAATCGGTTGTAGGTTGCGGGAGGACTGTCCTTAAAAAGATAAATCCCTTCTAAGTCTGTAGGTTGACTAAGGTAAAATTCATTCCAAGAGCAGTTCTTATTTACTTTTAAAAATGATTCAAAATATTTAACATAAAAATTTCTAATGTGCTCATCTTTGTACTGACCGTCATTTAATAATGATAGTTTTACAATTCCAATCTCTCCATCTACAAACTCCTTATCTGTTTCTGTAAATGTAAATGAGTATCTGCTTCCATTTAATGACAGATCATTTACTACGAGATGCTCATATTTTAGATCCTTCTCTTTATTGATGAAATATTTTTGAATCCAATCTTTGAGAGAATGGAAGTCGATCCAGATTTTTTCTTCAACATTTTCACTGTGTGCCGTGTGTATACAAATGTTGCCATTCTGCATTACGTGACTGTATTGAATCAATTCAAGGTTGAAAAAAGTAATTGATTCCGAATCATGTGTCTTTAATGGATACTCTGGTGTTATTACAAAATCGAACAATAGAGGGGCTTCTAATTCAAGAAATGAAATCTCAATGTTACCTGTAATCAAAAATTCCCCAAGTTCTATATTATTAATATTACTTACGAAGGGAATTTCTAATATGGTTGACCTGATTTTTTCGAATCTTGCCCTATCCAAAACGTTGGTCATTTTTTGGAATTGATAGACCGGAAGATCCTTTCAGCCCATATGATTCTGATTTTTCAAAATCTTTATTAACAGGAAAATATGTTTTAATGTTTTCAGAATTGTCAGTAATCCTGTCAATTATATTTTTCATTTTATCAGATAGATTCTGACGTTCCCACTGCTCAAAATTTTTCATCAAGTCATTGCTTTGATTTCCCGGATCCTTTAAGGTGAAGTCCTCCTTTGTAACATTGTCCTTAATGTACGTCAATACACCCTCAATTTTCTCCCATAAATTTCCTGTAATGCTTGATTTATCAAACGCTTTTAATGTCAAAAGCTCTAACAAAAATGATTTATAGGACTCGCTATTCGTGTTTTTCCAGATTTTAAGCAACCTGATTATTTTTCTTTCATCATCTCTTGACTTAATAGTATCAATTTGTGATTGAATATTTGTCTTCATATAAGTGCCTTTGCTAAACCCCCACTTATCTTCATTGAAATATATGTTAAGATCCCTAATGTCTACATAAGAATATTCGCTAATCTCTCTGCCTGGTACAACGTCAATGCCTATTTGATCACCGTCTTTATCTATATTGAACAATACGCCGATCGAAACCTTTTGTTTTCGCACTACTGCAATACCTGTTTTATGGTATTTCTCATACAAGAAATCATGCATGCCATTGTACATATCTTCAATTGTAGAAAAGCTGTATCTCTTGAATGGAACAACAATATCAAGGTCAAACTTAGTATTGATTGCCGTATGTTTTCCAAAGGATCCGGAATTGAGAGGACTGTATATATCAGAAGTGTATTTTGCTTCTAAAGCTTCTTTTATCTCACCTCGTTTGTCTTTATACTTAGTAACTAAACTACTGATATGACTCATTCGATGAGTCTCTAATACATTAGCTAAATGTTCACTTCTGTTAACTGCCATAATAAAAGGTTTATTAATTTTTATAATGACTATTTGTCAAATAGAATACCGAGCCTTCCGAATAATATGATATTTGTCATATTATTTTTAAGTAAGACAGGATGTCTTATTTTTTACTATAACATGTTGTTTTTCAAACGGTTGTTTGGTGTTTTGATCAGCCTTTATGACAATTTTACAGGTCGCATTCTAAAACATTATACCATTTTTTTTAATAGTATAAGTTAAGTTGGCGATATGTAAAACGGAACTTTTTGCAGAAATTTTTCAGACACTCCTGAATCCTGTGGACAGTATTTCAACCTTATCTTTAACAACATTCTTTTTATTTATTATTCTATCATAAGTAGATCATATTTCAAGCTACCATCATTCCTTGTGAGGCTCACTGATTTTCTATAGCAAATATATTCCGTTGTCCCTGCGGAAAAAAATCTTTTTGGGTATCCGGGATCGTAGATTACAAACCCTCCGCAAAAATATTTCAAGCTTAATCAATATGCTTTCTTATTGTTTTCAAGGAATTGGTTACAGTTTTCCTTGTGCCTGCCTGAATGGTAATCCGCATAGAAAAAGTCAGAAACCTCACAAGATGCAAATGCAGTTCATTGAAATTTTGATCCTTATTATTCTCTTGGTATAAATCATCATCATTAGATGATATTATAGATCAATTGATCAGATTCTTTTATAAATCGATTAATCAGATTCTTATATAAACCACTTCGTCAGATTTTATTATAAATCAATTTATCATACGATACGACCGAGTAAAAGAATAGAAAAAGTCAAAGTTTCCTTCAAGCTGCAATTCAAAGGTTTTTAATTGTAAGTGCGGGAAAAACAGGTCTCCGCCGTACTCGGAGCAGGAAATATGAAATTCAATATTGTCAACGAAATTAAATTGAGCTACTCAAGAAAGGGGAATTGTGAAAGGTCTATATCATCATCGATGGATGCAGTGGATGTTTTCAGGGAGCATTTTGATGCGGAGGAAATGGATTACAGGGAATCTTTCTTTGCGTTGTATCTGAACCAGGCGAACAAGGTACTGGGAATTAAGAAAATATCTGAATGCGGTATTTCTTCGACTTTGGTTGATGTGAGAATTATTATGCAGGCGGCTCTTCTTTGCAATGCTTCAGGGATCATTGTTTCCCACAATCATCCTTCGGGAAATCTGAAACCTTCAGGATGTGATATTAAGATGACTGCGCAGATTAAGGAGGCTGCAAAAATTCTGAGTATGTCGTTACTGGATCATGTGATCCTGACGTCTGATTCTCATTTTTCATTTGCGGATGAAGGAATAATCTGAGTAGTAAAATAATATGTAATCGAAAAATAATAGGATCAAATAATATCTAAAATCAAAATCATGAACAAAATAGGAAATCATACAGCAATTTCAGAGGTCAGTACTTTATTGGTACTCCGTCACAGTAACAATTCCATCGGAATTGTACAGGAAATCGAAAACAACGGAAATCTCATAGACGTTCAGCCTGACAGGAACAAAGTTGATACGTTAATGCGGATCGATTCGTCGGAAGGTTCTTTTATGGACTTCTATTCGGATTTCTACCATCAGCTCAGAGATCCTTCTGAATATTCATTTTATAAAGTGAGGGAATTAGAGGCGCACGATACAGCTATAGAATTACAGCAGTATATTAATTGTTTATCGGATGATGAAAGACAAAATTTAAAAGAGGTTGAAGTTTCTATTGAGGCAGTAGACGCCATCAGAAATAAGAAAACCAATGAAAAGGAGACTTCTGTTTTGAACAAGGGTTTTAGTAACGGGTCAGTTACTAGTAATAGTAGTTCTCAATACCGCTATCAGATCGAGGATGTTCCGTGGGACACGATGGCTGAATTGGGTCTTGACAGGGAAACGTTGGAAGAAATCGGTGCGTTGGATTCTCTGTTGAAAGGCTATAAAACACCGATATTGATTCCAGTACTTTTTAAGGATGGGGAAGCGGAAAGTAAGATTGATGCACGGTTGCAGTTGCAGATTGGCGATGATGGAGAATTGATTATAAAGGTGCACCAGGTTTGTAAGAAAGTGGATTTCAGAAAGAAATTTAAAGGACATAAGTTTACAAAAGAGGATAGGATCAATCTTTTAAATTCTGGGAATATGGGCAGAGTGGTGGATCTTATTGATACGGTTACAGGCGAGATAATTCCTTCATTGATAAGTTTGGACAGGCTGACCAATGAGCTGATTTCTTTGAGGATGGAATTTGTGAGGATTCCTGATGTGCTTTGTGGGGTGAGATTGGATTTGGAACAGAAACAGGTGCTTCGTGATGGAAAACCTTTATTTGTTGAGAATATGGTATCAAAGAAAGGAAAGTTCTTTTCTGCGAAGGTTCAGTTCAATGCCGACAGGCAATGGGTGGAGTTTTTATTTGAGAATAAATTCAGAAGTTCTGGTTTTGGCGAAGTGAATCATTCTGAAAGGGAAGTTCCTTCACATTTCAGAGGGGTTAGGCTTCGTCAATGGCAGATGGATAAGTTGAAAGCAGGGGAGACGGCGTATATCAAGGGACTGGAGAGCAGAAAGGGCAAGACTTATCAGGGTTATATTAGCTTTGATAAGTCATTAGGGAGAATTGTGTTTTCTTTTAAGAATCCGAAGAAGAAATAGGAGAGTGTCGAAAATGTTTTAAGGCATTTTTCAGGAAACGAGTAAATAAATGTTAATATAATTTTTAGTAACCTGCAAGGTCGAAAGACTCTGCAGGTTGTTTTGCTGGAGTTTGAAAAACTGTAAGGCTGGGGAAAGTTGGGCGGCAAAAATGCAATTCCTCCCTGTGGTCGGAAACGCATTTTTGCAGAGTTTGGAGCAACCCCATTTCTAAAACATTGCCGGGCCTGGATTTCTATGTTTTTGAAAAAAGGTCGCTAGCTACATAGTAATAATTTGTAAAAAGATAGTTTAATTTACTTGAAATACTGTTTTAACTTTTAATAATAATTTTATAAATCAATTCAAGAAGAAATTACAATTAAATTTTATTAAAATAACATTTAAGCTTAGTCTCTGTCATTTCAATTACGGTTGAATATATTGATGCTAAAAAACTTTTCATATCTTCATTCAAATAATTAGCTTTTACTCCGGGTTGGGCGATGGAAAATTCAAACTCGACATTGGAATATTTTAAAGCTTTTTTAATTCCATCTAGATCAGCTTCATCACCATGGTAAAATCTTAATCCTTTTAATATTCCTGTTTTATTTCTTCTCTCGAGATGTTTTAGCAATTCTTCCGGTTTCCATTTGTACCTAAGAGAAACTATAGCTTGCCCACAAACTTCAAATAAATCTTCAAGTCTCAGCCCGCTTTTATCTTTTGAATATTTACAGTGAACTAACTCAAATCTTATAATATCATTCTCCTGAAATATAGACACAATATCAGCTGATTCTCCAGAGTTGTCATCGTTGAAAACAATTTTTGCCCCTTTATCAATGAGATGCTTCATCATATATTCTTGAACAGATTTTTCTCTTTTTGAACCATTCTTATATAATGATTCTTTTGTATAATCTACATTCTCCCAAGTAAAGGCTGTAATTTGGCTTTCTGGCATCTGAAGTAATTCTGCTGAGCCATAATCTGTGTGTATGCAACCGGAAATGGTACATCCATCCATTAAGAATAATGTAGGTGGATTCTCTTCAAAAAATTTCTTTAGAGGAATAGGGTCGCTCTTAAGACCTTCTATCATAATTTTACTTTGATCCAATCCAGTTACAGAATGTCCCTGTTCACCACCTAAAACTATTGAGAAACTAATTGAACTCTCAGGTAGGTTTAATAAAAAATCTGCCTTATTATCTTGTATTAAAATGTTTTTCAGTGTACATTCCGAAAGCATAATAGATTTATATTCCGAGAGACGAATGGTTAGCTTATGTATTCTACTATAAAGATCTTCAGCCCAATCTGTAGCTAAGACAATAAGGTCTTCAGGATATTTATCCAATTGAATTTTTTCAGCAGAATCTTCTAATAGTTGGTTTGAATTAATAGTTTCGTCAGTAATTAATTTACCAACTTCCAAACACCAAGTTTTCCATTCTTTTAAATCACCTACACGAGCCGGACTCCAAATTTTTCCTTTAACAGATACACCCACACTTACAGGAAACCCATCACGATATCCCACACCTACAAAATCTGACTTTTGACATCGTTTTCCTTCTTTCCATTTGGTTAATTCTGTTGTCACATCGGCACCACTCAGTCTTGAATATCTATGGAGATGATTTGCAGGCTTAAATATTCCTGCGTGAATAATGCTTAATCGCTTTATTGAATCGAAAAATCGAAATACACAATCACCATTTAATATATCTGGTGTATCACCTGTCAAATTTTCGACCAAGTAATTTACATCTAATCTTTTTTCTGAATAGCCAATGTACAATAGTTTTGTTGAAATATCATAATGCATCACCACCAAATTCCAGGTTTGATCACGCATTTTATCAGTTCTTGCCCACTTAACCTTTTCTCTTTTTTGTGTTGTAAAATAAAAAACATTCTCTTTCTGATTGTAGTATGGTTGCGTTATAGCATAATTTTTCAGATTGAAAGCATCTCTAAATTTACTCCAATCTATTTGCTCACATTTATAACAAACACAACTTAAAGCCGGATAGACTAATTTAGGGTTAAGTTCTATCTCGGGAGAATCAAAACCACTATATGGTTTACAACCTTGTAAAAATGTTAATAATGATTCTGCTTCTGCTTTTCTTGCATCAGCAATTTCACTTATGACCATTTCCCATCCAGCTCCTTCTTGAAACAAATTCTCCAATTCTGTAGACATTGATTCTTCGGCATAATTTACAATGAATGAAGCATCACCTAATTCTTTTTGGGTTCTTGTAAACCTTCCAATAAACTGTAATAATACTGACATAGATTTATGCAAGTCGTGAACAGCAGCGATTTTAAAATCAGGATAATCAAATCCTTCTTTCAGCATATCTACACAGACTACAATATCATATTTTCCTTTTTTTATTTGTTCTACAATTTTACTTCTACCAGTTGTCTTTGAGTGGACAACGACTATTCTTTTATCTGGAAACCACTCTTTATATTTTCTAAAAAGAAATTCTGCTCTGGGAGCTGTTTCAGTCCGAACCATCATTTTATGACGAATCCAACCACGCGCATGGTCTTCACTAAGTCTCTCCATTGCTGCTCTTGCAATTGCCTCATCCTTTTTGCTGGGATTCCTTTCGTCTATTGATACTAATGATATTTTTGAAAAACATTCATCCTCTAATGCCTTAGATAAGGGATAATTATAAACAACTTCTCCTTCAATTGGCTTTTTATCATTTCGATAAGGAGTTGCTGTAAATTGTACGATTTTTGATTTTTTGAATAAGTTTTTTATCTGATCCCATTCATCAGCTTTAATATGGTGTGCTTCATCAAAATAGACGTGGGTGAATAGTTCTTTTAAATCAGATTTTATTTCTTTCGTTGCTCTGGCAATTAATGAGGGAGTTGAAACTACAACGTCAGCTATTTTGATAGAATCAAGACTAGATTTATTATTTAAAATTTTACTGAGAACAAGAACTATTGGATTGGGTGTGCTTTCGCTTATAACACCAAGTTCACGAAGCATTCCCCAAGTAGAAAACTTGTCTGCAATTTGATTTTTAAGTTCAATTGAAGGCACAATTATTAATGTCTTTTCTGCTTTGTCAGCTAAGGTTGCTACTAACATTGTTTCTGTTTTTCCTGTTCCTGTAGGTAAAACAATAGTCGCTACATCTTTAGAAAGTGACCAATGTCCCATAAGCTTATACACAGCACCTGATTGAGCAGGTCTTAATGTCTTATTATCTGCACCTTGACCATTAATTTTAAAATCATCGAAAAATGTTTTCGTAGTCTTATTTATGTTTTTTACACAACCTTTTACTTTGAAACCATCTGATGTTTTTTCAAGTTCAGTAGAAAATAGAATGTCATTATTTGAAATATGATAAGTTTTTGATTTTTGATGTATTGCAGAAAATACGGTATTTTCTTTATCATATGCGATCTGATATATATGTCCATTTTCCACTTTTTTGTTTATAAAAAAGAATGGACCATCAAGTTTAATTTTTTCCACAGCGATATAATCAAAACTTAATTGATTCATAATGTATTAGCTTTATTCAAATATACAAACAATACCACGTTTTTTAGTGAAATGTTATTAAAATCAAGATTCTACTTGCAGGTTTATAAACAATTGGTTTATTCCTTTATGCTCAATGTATGCAAAATTTATTGATTGTATGTTTTATTCAATTGCTCGTGCGAAAGTTGTTTATCATTTTTTGGTTTATATTGATTATAATTAGTCCGTTGGAATTCTAGATGTCTTATCTTTGAATAAAAAGTTGATAGATTTCTGCGGTTCTGAATATTTTGATGTTCAAATGCAGTATATTTTAAACAAATAAAAAAATTACATGACCTTTTTAGAACTTGCTCAAACTGTATTAAAAGAAGAAAAGAAACCATTAACAGCAACTGAGATTTGGAATATTGCTGTTGAGAAAGGATATGATAAAAAATTGAACTCGGAAGGAAAGACACCGTGGTCTACACTTGGAGCTCAAATTTATGTAAATAGCAAAGATAATCCTAAGACTGTTTTTGCTAAAACAGATTCAAGACCTAAAAGATTTTACTTAAAATCTATGGAAAATGTATTGGAACATTACGAAAATACAATTCCGGAAGATCTATTACCATTGAAAAAGAAGAAGTTTGATTTCCTAGAAATAGATTTGCATAAGTATTTGACCTACTTTGTTTATTATTATCTGCACTGCTATACAAAAACAATAAAGCATCATCTGTCTAGCAAGAAAGAATTTGGTGAATGGGTACATCCAGACATGGTAGGATGTTATTATCGTATGGAAGATTGGAAGACAGAAATCAATGACTTTACAAATGCTATTGGTCTAAGATCTATTGTACTGTACTCATTTGAAATCAAAAGGGAGCTAAGCTTTTCTAATTTAAGGGAGAGTTTTTTTCAGTGTGTTTCAAATTCTACTTGGGCAAATGAATCGTATCTAGTTGCTGCCAGGATTTCTGAAGATGAAGATTTTATGCGTGAACTATCCCGACTATCCGCTTCTTTTGGCATTGGAGTTATAGAGCTTGATATTGAAGATATTGATTCCTCGGATATTATTATTCCCGCTAAGTACAGAGAAAATTTAGACTTAGAAACAATGAATAAGCTTGCAATGAATAATGATTTTAAAGACTTTCTTGAAACTGTCAAAATAGATTTGACAAGTCGCAAAATTCATAAAAAAGAATATGATGTTGTTGAAAATTTAGAAAACCTCGTGTAAAATATTTGATTTTTTTTTAAAAATTAATTTCTTAATCGCAACTAAAGAATATTAGTTAATAAAAATGTTGGAAAATTTACCGATTATTAATAATTAGGATAGAAACTATTTTTTAACCTGTAAATAATATTATTAAATACGTTCGAACTCCTCTCAGTAATTAATATCTTAAATAGGTTTAGTATATTTAACCGTTAAAAATTTTTTATGTCCACAAGCTTTACAAAAGTTCTAGAAAAATACCGTAAAATTTCATTTTCTCAAAGAGATAAAGGTGATCGATTTGAAAGATTAATGAAAGCATATCTACTTACTGATCCCAAATATACTGCCACTTTTAAAAAGGTTTGGTTGTGGAATGAATTCCCATCAAAAGATGATTTAGGAGGAAATGATACAGGAATTGATTTAGTCGCAGTAACTTTTGATGGTGAGTACTGGGCTATTCAATGTAAATGTTACGATGAAAAAACTTCTATCGATAAAAAATCTGTAGATACTTTCCTTTCGACATCAAGTAGGTCTTTTAAAAATGAGGATCTTCAGACTACTCATTTTGCTCACTGCTTATGGATTTCAACTTCAAATAATTGGACTTCGACTGCAACAGACTCTTTAAAAAATCAAAGACCACCAGTTACTCGAATAAACATTTACGATTTAAATGTTGCTCCTGTTGACTGGGAAAAATTGGAAAATAATATTACTGGTGAGCTCGCAAGAACTAAAAAATATCCATTAAAAGAACACCAAAAAAACGCACTTGAAAATACACATGATTATTTTAAATTAAATAATCGTGGTAAATTGATCATGGCTTGTGGTACAGGTAAGACATTCACATCACTTCGCATAGCTGAAAATGAAACTAATGGAAAAGGGCTTATTTTATTTTTAGTTCCTTCAATTGCATTATTGGGACAAACTCTTAATGAATGGAGTGCACAAGCCAATGAGAAAATAAACCCTATCTGCATTTGTTCAGATCCAGAGATAACAAAGAAAAAGACAAAAGTAGAGGATATCGATACATCATCGGTAATTGACTTAGCATTACCTGCTTCTACAAATGTGCCTAATATAATTCAGCAGTTTCATAAATTAAAATCACATGCAAATGACGGCATGACTGTCGTTTTCTCAACCTACCAATCTATTGAGGTTATTGCAAAAGCACAATCTGAGTTAGGAAAAATATTTCCTGAATATGCGGAATTTGACTTAATAATTTGTGATGAAGCACACAGAACCACAGGTGCAAAATTAGCTAGTGAAGATGAGTCCGCTTTTACAAAGGTACATGACAATGATTTTTTGAATGCAAAAAAAAGATTGTATATGACAGCCACTCCACGGCTTTATGATCAAGAGACTAAGAGTAAAGCTGCGCAGGCAGATGCATTACTTTGGTCAATGGATGATGAAAAAATCTACGGTGAGGAAATTTATAGAATTGGATTTGGAGAAGCAGTTGAAAAAAAGTTATTGACAGATTATAAAGTTCTTATTTTGACGTTAAGTGAAAACGATGTACCTCCTTCTATTCAAGAAATGATAAGCAATGGAGAAAGTGAAATTAGAATAGATGATTTACCCAAGTTAATAGGATGTATTAATGCGCTTTCAAAACAAGTACTAGGAGATGAAGGAGTTATTAAATTGACAGATCCCAATCCGATGAAAAGAGCGGTAGCTTTCTGCTCAACAATTGCTAATTCGAAAACTATTACCGAAACTCTAAATGATATTTCAGATAAATACATAGATACACTTCCTGAAATTAATAGCGTCAATACTGTATCTGTAACTTCAGACCATATTGACGGATCGATGTCTGCTACTCAAAGAAATCAATTGCTTGACTGGATCAAAGATGAGCCAGAAGAAAATGAATGCCGTGTATTGACAAATGTTCGATGTTTAAGCGAAGGAGTAGATGTGCCATCGCTAGATGCTGTAATGTTTCTTTCTGCAAGAAATAGTCAGGTTGATGTCGTTCAATCCGTTGGTAGGGTAATGAGATTATCCGAGGGAAAACAATATGGTTATATTGTAATTCCGGTTGTAGTTCCATCAACAGTAAGCGCTGAAGATGCTCTTAATGACAATGAGCGATTTAAAGTTGTATGGACGGTTTTAAATGCCCTGAGAGCTCATGATGATCGTTTTAATGCTACAGTTAATAAGATCGATCTAAACAAAAAACGTCCTTCCAATATTTTGGTTGGGGGAACTACAGTAGGATTTGATGATGACGGAACTCCTTACGTGAAAGGATCTGGTGATGGTACTTCTACTGAGGTTATTGAAAAACAATTGCAAATCCAATTTGAGGAATTGCAAAATGCAGTTTTTGCCCGTATGGTGCAAAAAGTAGGAGATCGAAGATATTGGGAACAATGGGCTAAATCTGTCGGTGATATTGCAAATCGTCAAAAAGAAAGAATTATTCAACTGATTGTTGATTCTCCTAAACACGCGAAGGAGTTTGAGAAATTCTTAAATGGATTGAGAAAGAGCATTAACCCATCTATAGAACAAGAGCAAGCGGTTGATATGCTTTCTCAACATATTATAACTAAACCTGTATTTGAAGCATTATTCGAAGGATACTCTTTTGTTCAAAATAACCCTATGAGTAAATCTATGCAGGCAATGCTAGATTTATTAGAAGAGCAAACTATTGATGAGGATGTAAAGACATTAGAAAGCTTTTATGAATCGGTGAAAATGAGAGCTTCAGGGATTGATAATGCAGAAGGGAAGCAAAAAATTATCATTGAATTGTATGATAAGTTTTTTAAGACAGCTTTCCCAAAAATGGTTGAGCAGTTGGGAATAGTTTATACTCCAACTGAAGTTGTTGATTTTATAATACAATCAGTTGCTGATGTTTTAGAAAGAGAATTTAACCGAAATATATCTGACGAAAATGTTCACATTTTAGATCCATTTACTGGCACCGGTACATTTATTACAAGATTATTACAGAGTGGAAGGATTAGACCTGAAGATTTAGAAAGAAAGTATAAGCATGAAATTCACGCAAACGAAATCGTTTTACTTGCATACTATATAGCTTCAATAAATATTGAAAATGTATATCACGATCTTACACCAGATCCAAATGATGGAATTGGCAAAGAAATTTATCATCCTTTTGATGGAATTTGTTTAACTGATACTTTTCAACTGGGCGAGACTAAGAAAGGTGAAAAGCTATTTGACGAAATGTTTCCTCAAAATTCTAAAAGAGTAGAGGATCAGAAAAAAGCTCCTGTAAGAATTATTATCGGTAATCCACCATATTCTGTAGGTCAAAAATCAACAAACGACAATGCAGAAAATATTGTATATAAAAATTTAAATAGTAGAATTTTTGATACCTATGTCAAAAATAGTAATTCATCTAACTCAAATTCAATTTACGATTCTTATATTAAAGCATTCAGATGGAGTACAGACAGATTAGATCCAGATAATGGTGGGATTATCTGCTTTGTCTCTAATGGTGCTTGGCTTGATGGTAACTCTACAGATGGTTTCCGTAAATCTTTAGAAAAAGAGTTTGATTCAGTGTATGTTTTTAATCTTCGCGGAAATCAAAGAACAAGTGGAGAATTGAGCAGAAAAGAAGGAGGTAAAGTCTTTGGAAGTGGTAGTCGGACACCAATATCAATAACACTATTGGTAAAAAACCCAAAAGCTAAAAAAGAAAAAGCATCTATCTTTTATAAAGACATTGGTGATTATTATAATAGAGATGAAAAGTTGAAAATCATTTCGGAAAACAAGTCATTTATAAACTCTGGTTTAGATTTATCTACTGTATTTCCAAACGAACATGGAGATTGGATAAGTGTGAGAAACGAAGGTTTTAATAACTTTATATCCTTAGCGCCTGAAAAAAAATTTGACAGTAAATCTAATTCATTTTTTACGGTAAATTCCTTAGGAGTTTTTACAAACAGGGATGCTTGGTCATACAATTATAATAGCAATGCTGTTGTAGATAATATATCAAAAATGATTGATTTTTATAATTCGCAAGTTGCATCATTTTTGGAATATAAAGAAACCAATAAAATAAAAGATTCTTCTAAATTTATCGATAGAGATCCTCGAAAAATTAGTTGGACAAGCAGTTTAATACCAAAGTTAGAAAAAGGTATTAAATGTACTTTAGATAAAGACAAAGTGTTTGAAGCAGTCCATCGTCCATTTACGAAGGAAAATTTATATTTTGGTGAATTATTAATTCACAGACGAGGTCAATTTGAGGAGTTTTATCCCGAACCATATAGTCAAGAAAATTTCACAATATTTGTTACTGGCATTGGAGTTAAATCTGAGTTTTCAGTTTTGATAACAAATAAAATTACTGATGGTCAATTTATTCAAAATTGTCAATGCTTTCCCCTATATCATTACGAAGAAACAACTAATCAAAAGAGTTTGTTTGATAATGACACTTCAGAAAAATATTTAAGAAGAGATGCAGTTTCAGATTATATTTTTGAGAGAGCAAGAAAACAGTACGGCAAAAATGTTATGAAAGAAGATATTTTTTATTATGTATATGGTTTTCTCCATTCCAAAGTATATCAAGATACTTTCACTGCAGATTTAAAGAAAATGTTACCAAAACTACCATTAGTAGATGATGTCAAAGATTTTTGGACTTTTTCAAAAGCAGGAAGAAAACTTGCAGAATTACATTTAAATTATGAGTCGATTGCTTCCTATGAAGACTTATCAATTGTTGGGGAAAACTCAAACAATTATATTGTTGAAAAAATGCGATTTCCTAAAAAAGGACAAAAGGATACTATTATATACAATAGTAATATTGTTATTTCAAATATTCCTGAAAGAGCTTATGAATATATTGTGAACGGAAAGTCAGCGATAGAGTGGATCATCGAAAGGTACCAAGTTACAACACATAAAGATAGTGGGATTACTAATAATCCAAACGACTGGAGTAATGAAGTTGGAAATCCTAGGTATATTTTAGATCTTTTGTTGAGTGTGATAAATGTATCAGTGCAGACTGTTGATATTGTAAATAATCTGCCAAAATTAACTTTTGAATGAAACTGAATCAGTAAAACATTTTTTCTTTAAGTGTTATGCGTAGTTAGGATATTATGGGATAAAGGTGTAAGTCAAACTATATTGCTATTTCGCCAGATGAGAAATTTTGTTATCTTCTCAAAAGTAAAAGGCCGCGAGATACTAAAGGGATGTAATAAGATTGCTTAAAATAAAAGACAGGCTAAACGGCCTGTCTTTTATTATGTAAATTTTATTCATCTTATCGTAAACTTAATTTTTTTACATGTCCTCTTCTAAAAATTCATCTATAAGATTATCTAAAGGAAAAAAAAGCTTTGTGATATTTAAAACGTGATCTTTCGTGAAATCGTTGTCATTTCGAAACCACTTAATTTTTTCTGAAAGTGCAGGCTTTTGTTTATTAAAAAATAGACTTGAAACATTTGACGAATCTTCGAGAATGTGAGTTGCTAAATCAAAATGCTTAAAGGTGTCTGAATTGATATTTTGGATAAAATGAGAATAAAACAATTCTTCACCAGCTCCTATGACTTCCCATAGCTCAAACTGAACTTCATTATTTTGAAGATTACCCAAAACGTAAAAATCAGCATATACACCTTTATCAAAATCTTTTTCATGATCACAATAATAATGAGCTCTAACAGAAGATTTTTTCTCAATCAACAGTTTGAATAATTTATTATAATTAACATTTATAATTGGAGCACGGCTAGAGATGGTTGTATGTTTTTCCGTTAGTTTAATCTTACTACCATCAATTAAATTATTATTATATAGATATTCAACTATGTTGGTTATCTTTTTAGGTATAAAAAACCAATATCCTTCAATATCATATATTCTCTTAAAGGGTTGCGAAACATATTTATCTTCGGTAAGCTTACCTAATTCTACTAATCCATCCTTGTCAACATTTAATTTTATAGACATTTGTCTATGATTTAATTTTTTTGGAATATAAAATTCATCAGTATACTCTTCAACTTCAATTCTTTTTCCATAAAATAGATGACCAGCCAAAACTTTTATTTCTTCATTCGATTCACTTAACCCATAACTAAAAATACTTCCGACTCTTTTACTTTGAATTGTGCAATACATAAAACTATTTATAATTATTTAATAAAAGTATTTTTTTTATTATAAGTGATTTATTTTGTCAATTTCATTTGACTTTATTACCAATGTTTTAATATTTAGTTTTTCGAATGTTTTTTCAGCTTTATATTTACATCTATCATCATTGGTAACGAAAACGTCACAATGTGACGCATAGAATGTATGTAGACCATCATCAAACATATTATTAAAATTTGCATCGCTTTTATATCCTTGTAAATCGAATGTGTAAAATGTTTCAATCACTTTGTAATAAGACTCATTGTCATTTTCTTTAATCTCAAATTTTGGTTTGTAAGTAGCAGCAATTGAAAAGAAATCATTTTTCAAATGTTTAGGAATTTGATCATTATTCCTCATATAATTGACAACATCTTTATTGCCTCTTAAAGAAGAAATATTTTTGGATAATTGCGCCTTAAACAATTTATAAAAGCTGTAGTCTGACTTGAGTTTGATTTGAAAACTATATAGATCAGCAAACAAGCTATACAATGACTTCTCAAGAATCGTTGTGGGAAACATCAATTGAGCAAATTTATCCTTACTGATCTTTGATACCCATTCATTTGGAAGGGGCAATTTCTTCGTCAAATGGATAGGACTTTTATCGCCTAAGCCAAAATCAAAAAGTTCATCTAAAGTTTCATCAAAAATATCTAATTCATCTTTTTTGGAATTAAAAAATTCGAAAACATCTCTTTTATGCCACCAAACATTTCTTTCTCCCCAATATTGACAAATGCACAGATCTTTAGTAAGTTTTTGTATACTTTTTAAATGACCATCAATATAAGTGGGATTTTTTTCCAACCCCTCAATAAATCATTTAAGTGTGCATTTGAATAAGGAACTTCTACATTATCGTTGGAAATTAAAGTTAACAAATTGGTGTACTCATTCTTTGCCTCTTCTTCAAGCGCATCAATTTTTTCCAAACGGTCAAAAATATTTAAGTCAAGGTAAATTGTCATTATGATAATTTTTGTGAATGTACAAAACTGTTTATTTAATTTTTTACGGTTTTCCATAAAAGCATAAATCCAACTTACATAAATAGCTTTTGTCCTATCTAGATATTAGCCATAATATTCACTCCAAACCTTTGCGCTTTCCTGATTAATAATTTCTTTGGTTGTTTTTTTTGTTTCATTTATGTAAAACGGTGCTTCAAAACAAAAGCCGTGCGTTTCGAAATCGATTAAAGAATCATCAGGAACTCCCCAAAGAATATAAGGTAAGTCAAGTTCGTGATAGTGATCAATTAAAAATAGCATTTCATAAATTTCTTTAATATTTGCTTTTTTGAGAATCCATTTTTTTGTTAGTCTAATAATCAAGTTCATATCACTTCCTGGTTCAAATTCCGAGTTGTACATTACATTATGAGGAAGGTTGTATTGATTTTGTAATTCAACTCTCTTCTTGTCTGCAACTAAGTCATCCCATTCAGCATCACCAAATGCATCATCAGAACAATACCATTCATAATATGCTTCTTGAAAATGAACTAAATTTTTCACCCTATTTTCTGTGTCAATTATATATTTCTTCCTTTCAAATATGTTGCAATTTGTTAGAAAATGAACTTTTTTTTTACATCTTCAAGTGTAACAATTTCAGATTTTGTTAGGGATAAAATCATTTCAATCACTTTGTCAATTTCATTATTCTCTACTTTTACTGAGACTTTATCTGAAAGAACAGGAGACAAATTATAGATTTCTTCATAAGATACATTTAACCAAACAGGCAAAATAACATTTTCTTTGGAAAAAATTTCTTTAGAAAATAATCCGTTTAACTCTTTTTTCGTCCATTCTTTTTTTAGAAAATTGGGGCTTATAATTACTAAACCGAACTCAGACTTTTTTATTCCATTTGATATTTCATCAAATAATGACTCCCCAAATTTTAAAGTAAACTCATCATACCAGACTTTAAACCCTATTTTTATTAATTCTTTTGCAAGTGGTCTTACGAAATATTCCTTATCTTCTGAGGCATGGCTTATGAAAAAGTCAAATTCTTTATTTTGTTGGAGCATTGTTTGAAAATTATTCTTATTTCCCAAATTTAGGCAACTATACATTAATTTTTATTATGGTTTCCAATAAAAAAAAATTCACATCAGGATTTATAAATTTTCTTTAGCATAATAAAAACACACTTATGAAAACATAAAAAAATTACAGCAATGTGTTCTTTGATGTAGAGAAAAATCCCAACTATCGTCAGAATTATTTCCGAAATAAAAAGTTTTCATATTGAAAACTCAGATTATTTCCCAAGATACTTCTGAACTGCAGCTACAGAGGTTCCAACAGTTTTAACTGCTTCTTTCAAACGTTCTTTGGTAACACCAAATTTTTTTGACCAGTATTCTTGTTCCCAACTTTCGTTCACATTTACTTTCGTTGCATCTTGTGGTCTTCTTTTACTTAAATCGTCGCTCATAATAATCTTTTTTTTGTTAATAAAAGTAAAGGTAAACAGGTTTGGCTTGACATCCTTACGGTTTTCCGTAAAACAAAAAATCCCAACTTTCGTTAGGATTAGTTTTAATCTTTTCTATTAATACCAAGCGGATTTTGAGGAAATCATTATCGCAAATCATCCTGAATCTTTCTGATAATTTCCATAATTTCACCTTTTTCAAATCTATCACTTGGAAAAGTAGGTATGTCATTTTCAGAATTCTCAATTCTATCCGTCGGAAACTGCGGGATTTCCGGCTCACTTGGTGGTTCAGGTGCTGTATCCTGCGGATTGTTATCTTCATCACTCATAATAAACTATTTTTAAAAATTAATAATATATAATTCAGTAAAGTCGTTGCAATTGTAAAAAGAATCATCGTTTTTGCAATATAGAGGTCATAACTCCTTTTATCATTTATGGTACAATGATTTTCAGCAATATCCACAAATTTATCAATAATTTTTACTTCGAAATCAATATTTTTCTTATTGTCAGTAATTCGCTCATTATAGTCAATAATTTTATTTTCATACTCTCTCAGTTCTTTGTAATTTCCAATGTTTCTGTAGATAAAACCTTTATAAAAATTATTATATGATTTTGTTAAATAAGCAATTGTGAAAATTATTTGCAAAAAAAACACGAACATCAAAATGTGTTTAAAATTTATATCGCAAATGTTTATGATAGGAAATAAATCTTTTGCAATATAGGTATTACCAGTTATTAAAATTCCAATTATTGTCAAAGGTAAATTAATCGAGGTATCTAAATCTTTTCTTCTGTTTAATTCTCTATCATATAAAGATTTATAAAAGTTATAGTTATCCATAAGATTTTGGTTATTTTCAAAGATACAAAGGATACCTGCCTATTTAACAAGTTTTCTAAACTAAAAAATCCCAACTCTCGTCAGGATTTTTTCTTTTTTTGGTTTTTAGATTCTATTTCTAAAAGGTTAATTTCCTTTTCTATTTCCTCAGTTTCGTCTGCGCTAAGTTTTACTAATACTTTGGAATGATTTATTTCTAAAAAATTACAAAGATTAATAATATTAGTAATTGTAATATTTGCTTCGCCATTCTCAATTCTACTTATATGAGTTTTTGAAATATTAACTTCATTACCTAGTTCAGGTTGTGACATTTTTTTACGTAAGCGATGTAGCTTTACAAAAAGCCCAAATTGAATTTGCGTATCTGAAATAACCAATTTATACATATTATAAAAGTTCACAATTTTTCACAAATTCATCGACACATATATGTGTACTTTAAAACTTTTTATTATATTTGTAAAATAAGTTACAGAAATGTAATTTTGTGATACTTCAAAGAATTATAGAAGCTATTGCTTAAAATCTCGAACTGAAAACTGGTAATTTAAGTCACACGAGAGGATAAGTAAGAAGCTCACGACCTAGGGCGTGGGCTCTCTTATCTGTGTGCAAGGTATACCAGTACCCCAGTTCGGATATGTAGAGTTCCACGCTGTTTTATTTCCAATGTTGTCCGCTTTTCTCTACATTTAAAACCTAAGCCGCTTCCTCAAAATATAGTATCAGACTGTACGATACAATGGGGTGTACAACTCATTGCGGCTTTTAAGCTTACACGGGACACAAATTTCATTCATATTAATTTTTTAGGATGTGCTGGGGCAGGAGGTTTTGCTATGTATTTAAGGAGACTTCCTCCCGAGCATCATCGCAGTAAACTATGTCTATGCAAAAAATAAACCTGAATTTTTAAGAAACAGATAGTATAAAATAGAAGAACTAGCCATAGAAACAAGAAAGCCCTCTTAGCACTATAAGTATTGTGGAATTTATGCAGTGCAGAAGAGAGCCTAAAATTTAACGAATTAAATCTTTTCAAAAGTATGAAAAAAAACTTTTGCAGCCTGAGTCATATCCAATTGGCTTTTGGCTTTACCTTGCTCGCCTCCGGCGTAGCAATAGGGCAGATGCGTGTGATTACAGGCACTGTTACAGATAATATTAATAATAAACCGATTTCAGGGGTAAGTATATTTCAGGAGGGTGGTGATACGGTTGCTACTACCAATAGTTCTGGTATTTATAGGGTTCAGGTATCAGGAGAGAATCCTGTCCTTGTCTTTAAGCATCCTGATTATCCTGACCGAAAAGTTTCTTTAGGGGGTAGGGTATCTGTTGATGTCTCATTGGGTAATGAGAATGAAAGTGAGAATGACAAGGGTAATGAGAATGGGAACGGGAATGAGAAAGCAATAGAGGAGGTCATTCTCAATGCAGGGTATTATAAGGTTCGGGATAAGAAGAGAACTGGGAGTATTTCCCGGATGTCGGCAAAGGATATTGAGAACCAGCCTGTCACCAATGTCCTCGCTTCAGCGCAGGGGAGGATGAGCGGGGTTTCGATTACGCAGAATTCAGGAACACCGGGAGGTGGTTTTGATATTCAGATCCGAGGGAAGAACAGCATCCGTCGTGATGGGAATGAGCCTCTGTATATTATTGATGGTGTTCCTGTTATTTCAGAAACGCTTTCCATTTACAGTGCAGCAATCCTGCCTTATGCCTCAATCAATCCTTTGAATGCGATCAATCCCAATGATATTGAAAGCTTTGAGGTATTGAAGGATGCTGATGCTACGGCAATTTACGGTTCCAGGGGTGCGAATGGAGTCATAATTGTGACCACTAAGAAAGGCAGAAAGGGCAGGACTGACCTGAAATTGAATACGTCTTATTCTCTTAGTTCAGTTACCAATCGTCTGAAGGTGATGGGTACCGCTGATTATCTGAATATGCGGCGTACTGCATTTCAGAATGATGGCATTGCCACAATTCCTGCCAATGCTTATGACCTTAATACGTGGAGTCAGGAACGGGAGACGAATTGGCAGAAGGAATTGATCGGTAATACCTCAGAATCTTCTGTTGTTCAGCTTTCTTTAAGCGGTGGTTCGGAGAATTCATCGTATCTGATCAGTTATGGTCATACCGAGCAGGGAACGGTATTGCCTGCAGGCTTTCAATATAAGTCGAATAACCTAACGGGAAACTTCAGTTATCGGACGCCTGACCGTAGAGTGGAGGTCAATCTGACGAATTCACTGTCGTTTCAGACTAATAACGTCCTGAACAGTGAAGTGACCAACAGAAGTATCACTCTTAGTCCCAACGCGCCTGCCCTGTATAATGCAGATGGATCTTTAAACTGGGAGAACAGTACTTTTACCAATCCTTTGGGTGCTTTTAAAAGTGAGTACCTTAACTCAACGAGTTTTATCAATACGGGAACGCAGATTTCCTATAAGCTTTTTCCATTTGTATCCTTGAAATTCAATGGTGGGATTACCTATCAGAATTTTGAAGAGTTCTCACTTCGTCCGCACACCGTATCCAATCCTGCGGCAAATCTGACGAGCGCCAACTCTACGTCTTCTAAGAACAACAGTTCAAATTTTTCATACATTCTGGAACCGCAGATCACAGGGGAATACAGCTGGAGTAACCACAGTATCGATATGCTGATCGGTGCCACCTTACAGAAGTCTGAAACCAATCAGTCATCCATGCAGGGAATTGGTTTTGAAAGCAATGCGCTCATTCAGAATATTGCCGCGGCAAAAACGAAGATTATCAACGACCAGATTATCAACCAATACAATTACACGGCAGTTTTTGCAAGGTTCAATTACAAATACCTGAAAAGGTACATCCTTAATGTTACCGGAAGAAGAGACGGATCAAGCCGATTTGGTCCCAACAACCGTTTCGGAAACTTCGGTGCCGTAGGCGCTGCCTGGCTGATTTCAGAAGAGGAATGGATGAAAAATATTTCATGGTTGAGCTTTGCGAAGCTGAGAGGAAGTTTCGGAACGTCGGGTAATGACCGGATCGGTGATTATCAGTATCTGGACACCTACACCGTGTCGTCAAATATTTACAATAACATCACTGCCCTTAATCCATCAAGATTGTACAATCCGAACTTCAGCTGGGAGAAAACCTTGAAAAAAGAGGTGGCCGCTGAATTTTCATTTTTTAAGAACAGATGGAATCTGTCTGCTGCCTATTATGAAAACACCTCATCGAATCAGCTGGTGGGAATCCCGCTGGCTGCAACGACAGGGTTTTCATCCATCCAATCCAACCTTCCGGCGAAAGTGCGGAATTCAGGGTGGGAATTTGAAACGTCGTTTCAGGTTTTCAGAAAGTCTAAATTTAAATACGACACCTCCTTTAATCTGTCAATTCCTGAAAGTAAACTTTTGGAGTTTCCCAATCTTGAAGGGTCTACCTATACGAATCAGTATGTCATAGGGTATCCGACCACACTGGTAAAAGTATATCAGTATGAGGGGATCAATCCGGCAACCGGATTGTATCAGTTTACTGATTACAATGGTGACGGCAAGATTACATCTCCCGACGACAATAAGGTGATTGAAAGGTTGGGGGTGCGTTTATTTGGAGGATGGTCAAATAATATCAGGTATGGGCAATGGTCTGCCTCATTCCTATGGCAGTTCGTGAAACAAAGGAACTGGAACTACAACCGACAGATGATCATCCCCGGGTCAATGAATAATCAGCCGATAGAGGTCCTTGATGTCTGGTCGGCAACCAATCCTTCCGGCACCTACATGCCTTACAGCTCAGGAACTGTTGCCGCAAAGAATTCAGCGCATTCATTCTTTCAGAACTCAACAGCTGCCATAGGGGATGCTTCTTATATCAGGCTGAAAAATGTCCAGCTTAATTATCGAATTCCCATCAATCAATTAGGCATTAAAGAGGCAATGATCTATGTACAGGGACAAAATCTACTGACCATCACTCAATATTTTGGTCTCGATCCTGAGTTTATACTGACAGGTTTTTTGCCACCGCTGAAAACCTATTCGGTTGGCTTTCAAATGACATTCTAAAACATCAATTAAAATAATGAAAATGGGCTTTAAAATAAAATATATCATCAAAGCAATTATGCTGACTATCATCTTTGGGGCAACGGTTTCCTGCGAAAAACTGATAGAAACTGATTTCCCGAACAATCAGATCGCATCAGATCTTGTTTTTGAAGATGAGCAGACTGCGGAAGCTGCTTTGGCAGGACTTTACTCGGGAATGTGGGAAACTTCAATGTATTCGGGAGGTATCAATGGTAAGGGTGCACTGCTTGGCACCTACACCGATGACCTCACCTGTTTTTATACCAGTGCTTCAAACGGAGTGCTGGATCTTTACCTGAACCAGCAGTTACCGACCAATACTGGGGTAACTGCTTTCTGGACAAACGCCTATCAGCTGATTTATTCTGCAAACAGTATTATTGAAGGGGTAGGGAAATCCAAATCTTTATCTCAGACCGTGAAGGACAGAGTGAGAGGCGAGGCATTGCTGGTAAGGTCAATGCTTTATATGGACCTCTTTCAGATCTTTGGGGAAGTTCCTTATACAGACACGACAGATTACCTCATCAACAGTACCCTGAAAAGAATGCCTGAAGGCGAGTTCCTTACTAAAGTTGAAACCGACCTTTCTGAATCAGTCAATCTTCTCCCGGCTGTCTATCGTAACACGGAGCGCATTTATCCCAATAAATATGCAGGATATGTTGCGCTTGCGAAGATGAAGATGCTCCTTAAAAAATGGAATGAGGCAGAAGTAATCTGTTCAGTGATCATGCAGTCATCATTATTCTCGTATCAAAATGATATTTCAAAGGTTTTTCAGAAAAACGGATCTCATATTATCTGGCAGCTAAAACCAAAGAATACCAACGACGCCACAAAAGAAGCTTCTCTGTACAACTTTACGGCAGCACCTATGTCTTTTGCCATGAATCCGGATCTCGTTAATTCTTTTTCAGCAGCAGACCTTCGGCGTCAGCATTATTTTACCGCAGTCCCGTTTGGTGCGCAGGTCAATTACAAACCTGCTAAATATAAAAACCTTGCTGTGAATAACCCGACAGAATACTCTGTCATCTATCGTCTTGATGAAATTTATCTGATGCAGGCAGAAAACTTCCTGCATCAGAATAAAGCCACTGAAGCAATACCTATGATTAATCGGTCAAGACAGAGAGCAGGATTAGCTCCTCTATCCTCAGCATTGAGCGTTACAGAAGCAATGACAGAATTAAGACTTGAAAAAAGACGCGAGTTTTTTACAGAGCAGGGGATTCGGTTTTTTGATCTGAAAAGATGGGGAATGCTGGACCAACTGAGTAGTGTCAAGCCTAATTGGAAAAGCAGTCATGCAAAATGGCCGCTGCCTCAAAAAGAACTCCTTGTCAATCCAAATCTCAATCCGCAAAACACAGGTTACTAAGATCAAGATTTTAAACTATGAAAAAAATACAAACCCTACTATGTATCCTGATTTTACTTTTGATCGTTAATAGCCTGCCCCGGGTCAAAGCCCAGCATACTATAGAGCATCTAACGAAACTGAGTGAATCGGCAGAGGAAGTAATTTCCATCAATCCTTCACTAGGTGGCAGATGGGTAGCATATGTTACCAATTATGAAAGCCGACCATCAACACTAACCATTGTTGAAGCAAAATCTCCTTTCAAAAAGATAATGCGGGAAAAGGTTTCAAAATATTATTTTGTAAATAATCATACGATCGCGGTGCTCTCAGGCCATGTTTTGAACTTGATCAATCTGGAATCGGGAACAGTCAAAGAAATCGGTGATGTCAATAAGATAGATTTTGCTAAAAAGAATAATCTTCTGCTGGTGCATTTTAATAGTGTTCAAAACAACAGGCTTGAGATGTATGACAACAGCTTGAAAATTGTTCAAACCGTTGAGAATGTCAATCGGTGGGATATCGGTAAAGAAGATATTATTGTTTTGTCAAAAGATGAGAAAAAAGAGAAGTTATCTCGGATTTATCAACTAAAAGACAATGGGAAAAGAAGAGTAGAATTGTGGTCAACAGAGAATGAGGTTTTCACAATGGGTGAATCAAAATCAGGCTTAGGAGGTTTTGTTGTCTCAGCAAGATCAAATGCAGGACTTCGTTTTTTTTATATTAAAGAAGGGATGTCTGCAATTGAGCTTAGTGAAAAGTCTGTGCAAGGATTCACCTATGCGGAAGTTTATCCGTCGTCCGACGAAGACGCCATCTACATGAGGGTACAGAAAGTGAAACCTAAAAATAACAGCATGGTTGATATCTGGTATGGAAATGAGCGGGATCTGAGTATTTATACCAAAGAACAGCTGGAAAAACACGATATTCTATGGTATCCGAAGGAGAATAGATTTTTAATGTTGGATAAAAATTTTACAGGTTTTACAGCAATTGGAAAAAATAATACGTTTCTGAAAATGAAGATCGATAGAAATCTTGTAGATATTCATGATCGCCACTTTTTGCCCAATAATAAAGAAATATACTTATGGAATTCGAAGACAAAAGAGGATGTATTATTGCCATTGGATGATGGTCATATCAATATTGATCCTGCAGGTAATTTATTATTGATCAGTAGTGTAAAGGATAAGGGTTGGATCATGTTTGATGTCGGCAGTGGAAGTTACAAACCATTGGGCTGGAGTCAAGAATCAATGCCCTATTTTTTAGGAAGCGACAAAATTCTGTGGATCTCTGGAAATGAATTGTGGCAGCAAGAGATCAAAAGTCTTAAAAAGAAAAGACTGATGAGTTTACAAACTGATGAGATCGAGCTGTATAAGCCAAATCAAATATATACCGGTATTGGTACTTATAGATTATCAGAATACTTAAATGGTGATGAAACATTTGTATTGATTGCCAAAAATAAAGAACTGCATACCTCCTCATACTTGGTCTGGAAAAATAAAAGGGCTGAATCGGTTATCGAAAATACTTCAGACCGAATTCAGTATTTCAGTGGAAATAGTAGGGAGCAGTTTTTTTGGATTGAAGATAATTATAATAAAGCTTTTACGATAATGATTAAAAATAAATCAGCTAAAGCTTTTCCTATCTTTAATTCAAATATTTCTGATATGGCTTCAAAGCAAATTAAGAAAATACAAATAGAATATAAGGGGCCTGCAGGAGAAAAATTGGAAGCAAGCCTTTACCTTCCGCCGAATTTTGATGCTCAGAAGACGTATCCTGTCGTTTTGTCCATCTATGAGCAGCAACAAAGATTTATGAACAAGTTTTTGCTTCCGACTTTTAAAAACAGTCGAGGTATTAATGCCAGACTTCTTTTAGAGTCAGGCTATTTAGTCGTATTCCCGGATATAACCTATGGCGATCAGGGGCCAGGTAGATCAGCGCTGCTGTGCATTCATAATCTGTTGGACGAAATTAAAAAAATGACTTATGCTGATATGGGCAAAGTTGGGCTAATGGGCCAATCTTTTGGTGGTTATGAAACCAACTTTATTGCGAGTCACAGCGGTCGTTTTTCAGCTTTTATCTCCGGCAATTCAATTTCTGACATTATTCATACTTCTTACGCCTATAATTACAATTTTGACGGGCCTGATTATTGGCGTTATGAAGAAGGTCAGTTCAGAATGAAAGGAAGTTTTGTTAACAATAAACAAAAATATATTGACAATAATCCAATCTATTCTGCACACCATATAAAAGCCCCCATGTTATTGTGGGCAGGTACATCTGATAAGAACGTAGACCCGGAAGAAAGTAAATCATTGTTTAATGTACTCCGAAAATATCAAAAACCGGTGGTACTGCTTAACTATAGAAATGAAGGTCATTCTCTGGGAAAAGATGCTGCACAAAAAGATCTGTCCTTAAAAATTCTGGAATGGTACGATTATTTTTTAATGAAAAAGAAAGATATTCCCTGGATTAAAAAACAAATGAAGGATGCTTTTTAGCATCCTTCACTTTTGATAATTAATGTGAATTACTGGATTTCAAACATTTGATTTACACATGAAGTACCTGTACTGATCTGGAAAAGTTCATGATCAACCGAACCATCATTCCAGTTACAGACTGGTCCTACTTCTGTTGTACATCGCTTCTCTGTAAGAATACATTTTTCTGCAGGTGCCAAGTCATCGTAAAAGTAACCTTGCTGTTCTACTGCTTGTGATTTAAATGCTGTTGTAGCATACGCACTTCCGGCTCCTAATAAAAGGACTGCAACAGGCAATGCGATTTTTCCCATTTTTTTCATGATACTGAATTTGTTATTGGTGCCTACTCTTTGTCAAGGTTTTCGGCTTTCCCTTTGATGAAATATTGAGATAAGTTCTGCGCAAAACGATACCTCACAATTTCATTACCTATCAATACGACTAAGTACTGATCAGTTATCATAAACTGAATTTTTTTAATTTCTTTTGGTTTTGGAAGATAGAAGCTGCCAATGTACTTTTGTTCAAACGTTGAATAAACGTCGATAACAGCAGAATTTTTCCAAATTTCTTTGTTCTCATGACGACCTATCAGGTTGGATTCATTAAATACCAAACCATATTTTACTGTTGATTTCCTGTTGACAACTAACGGAGGCTGGCTCATTTTTCTCCTTCCATCGGATAGTTCTGAAATGTTAATTTTTGGCTGAGCAACAGTATCAATCGTTTTGAATGTTTCTTTGAGATTCAAATTTTCATCCATTACGATAAATTGATTTTTGTAATAATGCATGTAAACAAACTGATGGTTGTCATAGTCATAATGTAGCTGGCCATCAGTATCAAAGACAGGATCATTTTTCTTTTTAAGAAGCTCGGTTTTAATTGTCAGGTTTTTGTTCTCTTTCGGGGATAACAATCCTAACACCTGCATTTTTTTTGGTTCATAAAATGTACTTAAAGCAAAAGTATTTTGATCTTTATTGATTAACTGACTGAAATAGGCCTGGCCATAACTCAAAGTTTGAGCCTTCTTACTGCCGATGATTCCATGATAAATGATAGGAACAGTTCCATCAAATAAATAATAATCGGAAGCGTTAACCTGAAATTGAGCGCGCTTAAACTGAAATTTGTAAGAATCAGGAATCACCCTCATTTCCTTTGTCTTTATAAAATCGATATCCAATGATGTCAATGTAAAAGGTGTGGTATAGTTTCCTAAGTAAATGGAGTCTTTCGTTCCTCCTGCAAAATAGTAAGAGTTGTATCCCAGATTAGCTCTGGCATCTTCCTTAATTGGATGCTGCAAAAATCGTCTGATAAAGTTGTTCTCTTTCTTAATCATAAACTCCGAGCGCTGATAGAGGATAATGATGGCAAGGCCGCTTATAAGGGCTAAGCCCAGTAACTCGACGATAGATCGCACTATATTTTTTCTTGTATTGGACTTTTGTAAAATGAAAGCAATTGCAGCAAGAAGTGCAGTGATGATATTAAAAATTAGATGTGTTCGCCAATCCATTTTTTCCAAAATCCCACCACATGAGCAGGGAATAAATTCACTGTAATTTAAAATCAAATAAATGTAAACAGTGAATGCAGTCATCAAAGCAAAAGAGCTGGATAATCCGATTCTTCTGGTTCGCTCAAATATCAAAAGTATACTTACAGCGAACTCTAAAGCTAGAATTCCATAACTTATACTATCAGATAATGCACTTAGGAGAGGAGATTGGGCGATTTGAATCTGAAAATTTTCAAAGTCCATGATCTTACTGATGCTGGCGTAACAGAACAGCAGTATGAAAAAATAGCTGACGATCTCTATAAATCTTGTTTTGATGGCATTCATTGGTTCTTTATTTATCCGTTTCTGACTAAAATCCACTTGACATTCTTCCCGCAGTACAAAGGCATCAGTTCTCCTTTTGATACATAAACAACAGTGGAAACCGGACCTTGGGTTTCCCATTCTCCACTTGCTGTGCACTTCTTACCTGATTCAATAAAAATTTTCTTTGGAAGTTGCTGGCTTTTGAAATTATCATCTTTATTATTGTTGTTCGATATAGTCATTAGCGCACCGTATCATTTTGGATCCGCCAATGGGACTTGTCCTTTCGCGGTTCGTCATCGTCCTGCGTATCTGTTTTATTCGTATAGGATGTTTCCGATTTCATCCTGTTTTCAGATTTGGTGAATGATCCTTTTTCAGCAATTTTTTGTTTTGGCAGAATTTGATCTTCTGAATCTGATGAGAGAGATGTTCGGTCACATGATTGCAGAATAATTGCTGCAATTAAACTTAATAATGAGATATACTTTTTCATAGGATTTAATGATTTTAAAAAGTTATCCCGGCCGGTTTTTATGTGGAATTCCTGCTTCGAAATTAGATGTAGTGCAGTGATAAAAAAAGGAATTGTAGTGTCAAAAGATCGATCATTACGTGATAAAAGATCTTTTATCACCGCGATATTTAGCTGTATTTTATTGAAAGACAGTTGGTTGTGTTGGTCTTGCTTTGGCAGGCTGGTAAGGGGTAGTATTATGGGAACAAATTTTTTAAATTTGAGGTATCATTACCATGCAAATCTTCAACAAATTTCTATTATCATTATTGATTCTTATATTCTGCAATCTCAAAAGTCAGTATACAGATCAATATACCTATGCTCAGCTGACGGCTCTTTTCGATGCCTATCCCGAAAATGACGAGCGGGCAATGGTTTTTGTCCATATGTATATCTCAAAAGCTAAAAAAGAAGAGCATTTCTCCAAACTGATTGCAGGATATGAGGAAGCTGTATACTATAGCCGTTCAGTAGAGAAAAAAATAAAATATGCGGATAGTACAGTAGTGGTGGCACTTCGAATGAACAATCCTGATAAGATCTCTGCTTCACATCTCAAAAGAGGAATTGTTTTCTATTATAATAAAAGGGACTACAGGAAAGCATTGCAGGAATATCTGACAGCTTTTAAAAATGCAAAAAACACGAAAGACTTTTACCTTTTCAATAAAATATTGTATCATCTAGGAATGGTAAAATGCTATCTGGGCTACTATCAGGAAGCCGCAATGCACTTTATTGAAACTGCCGGCTATTATGAAAAACATAGTTCTGAAAGAGAACATCCTAATGTCAGATCAAATAATGAGCATGGGTATCTGAACAGTATCTACCGGCTCAGTACCTGCTATAGAAATCTCAAATTACATCAGAAGGAGGATTCTTTGATTCAAATCGGAATTAACAGAGTCAGCAGCTCAGATGCATTTGCGCAGGAATTTGCCTATTTTCAAAATGCAAAAGGTATCCAAAGCTTAAGAATTGGACAAACGGGTGCAGCTGAAAAATATTTTAAACGAGCTGAAACGATTCTAAAGAATAAAGAGGATTTTGCAGCGTTGGCAACAGTTGATTTTTATCTCGGAAAACTAAATTTTGTCAATGGCAGACGTGAAGAATCTCTTATTTATCTGAATAAGGTTGATTCGATTCTTAATAAATTTAATTTGGTCACCCCGGAAGTGGTCAACAGTTATCGATATCTTATCCAAGATGCTAAGGAGAAAGGGGATGACCGGCTTCAGCTATACTACACAAATAAACTGCTAAAAGCAGATTCCATTATCACTTCGGATTTTGCAGTACTGTCTACTAAAATGTATCGGGACTATCAGGTTGACAGATTGACTGAGAGCCGGGATAACCTGATCAGAAAACATAAATATGGAAGTGCACTTTTAAGTCTGATTGTTGTTTGCGGAATGCTGGCTTTCTACTTCTTTGTAATTCGTTATAGACAAAAGGAAAAGCTTCTAACGACCAAGTATAACGAACTATTGGAGAAGCTGAAAAAAGCCGATGAGATCAGTGTGGAGGCTGTTGATATCAATACCGGTACTATTAAGAGCATCTACAGTGAAGAGTTAATTGCTGAGATCAGGAAGAATCTTAAAACCTTTGAGGAGAAAAAACAATTTCTTAAAAAAGACCTCAAATTACCGGATGTTGCAAGGCTGATAAAAAGTCATCGTTCTGCGCTGTCATTTGTGTTGAATGAACATATGGATACGTCCTTTACCCAGTATATAAAGGTTCTGAGGATACAGTATATAACCAAACAGCTGATGGATTGTAAAGTATATCTGCAATACAGTATGGATACTCTGGCTGCAGAATGCGGAATGAAGAACAGGAATGTCTTTTCAAACCATTTTTTGGAAATTAACGGCATTCGTCCCACTGATTTTGTGAGAAAAAGGCTTGAAGAACTGGAAGAGACTTAAATTTTTATTTTTTAGCCCGATTTTTACGTATACAAAAAAATGATACGTATGAACGGACAACAATTTAAAAAGAAAGTTGATCAATTGTGGAACACTCTGATGACCAATGTCGATCAGATCAACAGAAGCGAGAATGATATGATTAGCCGGGCGGAGGAGATCCTGATGGAAACCGATGCCGTAATAAGGCAGCTGAAAATTATTTTGAGGCAATACCAATTTGCAGACTGGAGTGAGGAAATTTACTTCTTTAAAAATACTAAGCCACAATTTGTGGCGATTTACATTTACTATTCCAAAATTCTGTCTATAGAGGCATCGAAGCCTTTTGCCGAACAAACGGCATTGAGATCCTATTATGAGAACGAAAGAAACAATCTCTTGTATTTTTATAGCGAACAGAAAGACTTTATCAGTTACTATCGGAGGAAATCGACTTTTTTGGATAAAAAGTACTTTGTCCGATTCAAATTTGACTTTAAACTAAAGCTGAGTCCTGAACTGTACAGCTATGATGAGGAATTTTCAACTTCGCACGATCATTTGGTCTCTCAGATCATTGCCAACGATCTTCTCGATGGATATTTAACGAATAAGATCAATTCAAATGACAATAAGCTGAATTCTATAGGACATATTAGAAATCTCGAATGGACAGCACCCAAGGTGGCACTGACCGAGTTGCTCTATGCGCTGCATCAAAGCAACTGCTTTAACGGCGGTCATGCTGACCTGGCTGAAGTTTTCAGATGGGCGGAAAATTCGTTGAATGTTAATTTGGGTAACTATCATAAAACTTTGGCTGAGATTCGATTAAGAAAAACGGACCGGTCTAAATTTGTGACTTTGCTTCAGCAGAATCTTAACCAGTACCTGGATGATCTGGATAGTTGATGGTGATTAAATTCTCTTATTTGACACTATTTATTACCAATTATGTTATTCTGATCGTGATCTCATCTTTCGGTAGTACCGAACAACTACCGAAAGATCTTTATAGATAATACCTAGGACGGAGAACCTTTGCTTGGATAGCTTTAAATCACATTAAAATACTATCAATAACTTGAATATTTGTCTTCTTACCTAATTTTTCTGTGAATAAATGGCGGAGAAATATAGCTCAGCAAAAAAGATTCTAATTCTTTTTTAGGAAAAAAACTTTCGGTAGTACCGAAGAACTACCGAAAAAATTGTGGTGTAATCAGGAACTTTGCCCTGTGATAGTATCTGTTATACGATGTATCATCAACCATTAATGCAAATCTATTAAATACAAGGACATATGAAAAGCATAGATCCCAAAACACCGATATGGCAGTTGACCGTCGCAGAATTTTTAGAGGTTTCCAAAAATCTAAGTTGTGAAAAAAAATATGAATATGGCTTGAAAGGTCTGGCAAAGATCCTGGGATGCTCCGTCTCGAAAGCTTCTGAAGTGAAATCATCAGGCATATTGGATAAGGCAATCGTTCAAAACGGTAATATTATCATTATAGATAAAGAAAAGGCTTTACAGCTTTTCGGAAAAAAATAGTGAATGTATTACCTTGAATTGATAGAGAGATTTTGGATATTCAACCAAAAAGCAAGAACAGGCTCGACCGCTATTGCCATGTACCTGTACTTATTGAAAACAGGGAAGGACCATGATTCCTACAACTTCAAAGTATCCGATGTTGTTTTGAGTAAAGAGCTTGGGTTGACAAGACAGACCGTAAAGTCAACAAAACAAAAACTCCGGGATCTTGGATTGATTCAATTCCAAACTCAAAACGGAATTTCCGGTTCCTATAGATTGATCCTGAATTATCCCCTAGAGGTTTCCGCACCACAAAAAGTAAAGGATGCTAAAGTTGATCAAAGAGCAAATGCTGATAAGAATCTGCCTCTCATTATTGCTGGAGTCAAAAGCTCTTTTGGGAATGCAGATGATGGAATTAAACCTTCATCATCTCAACATTCAAATGAAAATGTTACAATTCCTGAGTTAGAAGAGTTTTTGGCATTTGCTCAGACATTAGCAGCCTATCAACCTGAAGTAGATGTACTGGTCAGGGATAAATTTCATAGCTGGAAAGATAACGGGTGGAAAAACAGTGCTAACCGACTCATTACCAATTGGAGGTCTTCATTGAAGAATGCACTTCCGTTCCTTAAGACTGCTGTTCAGGTTGATCAGCAGTTATTACAGACCATTCCAGATATCAAACGTCCAAATTCCACCTTTGACAAATAATTAATAAGCCCAGATCAAAAAGGTTTAAAATTAAAATATGATGGCGTCTCTGGAAAAGGACCTGCGGCTGGTTCGCAAAGAGTTTGAAAGTAAATCAGAAAAGGATCCCGACAGGATCAGGTTAGGAAATCATTTTGTAGATGATTTTATTTTTGAAGATCAAGAGGCCGCTGATATTCCGATCAATGCTTTACGGGTCATCTTCAATATTATTTCCACCATAAGCAATGAGCAGTTCCGGCCTGAAGACCGGCCGAAACAGCTTTCACTGTTCGATGAGGAATTTGAAACTGAGAACAATATTTTTGCTTCGATGAAAATCAGAAATAGTAAGATCTCTCCAAGCGGTTCAACCAGACAGGTTGTAGATGCTTATGAATATCTTGCCAGGTTCAAAATGAGCTGGTACAGGTCAGTGAATTCCAAGGGAAAAGAAATTAAAACTTTTGGTGGACTCATATCGACCCCAAGTTACGATCACAGAGGTTACACTACATTTTTGATCAGCAGCTATTGGCTGAAGAAACTGATGGTCATTCCGGAGTACAATTATGTGCTGTACAATCTTGTATATAAGATCCGGAACAATAAGCATATCATTTTTGCCATTTGGCTTTCAAAGATCCCAGAGAACGGGACCGTTTTAAAACTTTCTACCTTGAATAAAAGATTTGGACTGAATTACAGGACAGCCAATGATTTCTGTTTCAAATTTCTGAAGCCGGCGAGATTGAGTCTTGACCAATACAATAATCTTTCATTTAATTACAGGTACAGAGCAGACTCGGTCTTTATCGTTCCTTACCAGACCAAGATGATCACAGACATTGATTGGTCTGCCAAAAACAGAGGGCAGCTTGAGATCACCAGGAGATTAAGATATTTCAGGAAGAGATATGGTCTGCAGGAAAGTGAAATGATCCATTTTGCCTATCAGTACAAGACTATTACGCAGACCCGGGAACTCATCGAAAAAGCATTCAGGGAATTTATCAGAATAAACAGATCAAAAGGTGTAAGATCCACAGAATTTCAGGGAAAAGTGTTTCTGATTGAGATCCAGGAGATCATCATCAAATTATACAGGGATACTAAAATGGGGACATTGCTGCCGAACGGATATCCTGTTATTATCTGAATCCGGAATTGAGCTCATCCGTATTTCGGAATGGCACTCATTCGAAACTCGGAATTGCACTCGCTGAAGGTAAGCTGGTGTTAAAATATGGGATCCTGGAAATGATTTTTCGGAATTGCACTCTTTTCAAAAATCAAAGAATTATTTAAGGTGCGAACAAGTGTTAGAAATTGTGGATAAACTGGAAAAATAATTGAAAGGTAAAAGTCAATTCGGATTTGCGCTCATTCTTATAAGGGTGGTTTTTCTGATTTGCACTCATTGATTTTTCGGAATGATACTCATCCCCAGTTCGGAATTCCACTCATTCCAAAATGCCCTCAAACTCTCTTCCAGAAGGTGATATAGCGACTGACTAAAAGTATTATAAAAGAAATAAAAGTTTTTTTTTATTAAAAAAGGAACGAGGAGTAGAAATTTTGCTTTAAAAAAGAAAAAAAATGAATTGCAAAAAAATAAAAGATAAAGTAAGAATCAGAACAGTTCTGGAATCATTCAACCTTTTCCCGGTAAAAGAAAATCGGAAAGCGGCTTTCTATTTCGCATTGGACCGTGAAGAAAAAGTCCCCAGCTTAGCGGTTGATTTTGTAAAAAATAAGGCTTTTGATTTCGGGACAGGGAAGAGTTACGATGTGATCTCGATCGTTCAGCAGATAAATAAATGTTCTGTTTCTGAAGCATTAAAATATCTTCAACAATTTGATCTTTCAGTTTTAGAAAAAGAGAGTACTGCTGAGCTTGATTACGGTAAAAACTATGAAATTATCAAAGTGAGAGATATCGGACATCCTGCATTGGTCGAATATTTAAAGTCCCGAAAGGTCTTTGAACAAAAACATTTGGTGAAAGAAATCTTTTATCAGCTTGATGGCAGAAAGTTTTTCGGAATTGGCTTTGTGAATAATTCCGGAGGATATGAAATTCGAAATAAATATGCTAAGGTCTGTATAGGCAAGAAGGATGTGACGCTAATCACAAGTGAACAGAACACAAATAACGAAGTTCTGATTTTTGAAGGCTTTTTTGATTATCTGACGTACAGGAATTTAGAAAAAGAGGAAAATGCAATTTCAGATCATTTGATCCTGAATTCCACTGCAATGCTTTTTAAAGTGAAGAGCAGATTAAAGTCTTACGATAAAATTTCTCTTTTTCTGGATAATGATGCTAATGGGAAAGCTACAAAAAAACTAATTCAAAATGAGTACGAAAATGTAGAAGACTGTTCCTTCATATTTTTCGATTTCAAAGATTTAAATGAATGGTTCTGTACTATAGATGGAAAGTTATGAATTCTGATATTTATTGACCGCTTCTTCAATATCTTCTCTAATGAATTCCCAATATTTACCCTGAAGACATATAGGGTCAAAATCATCATCAGCAATTGTGAAGTCAATAAAATTCTTTAAAATCAAATCCCTGTCGTGACCATAGGGATATCTTTCTTCGTGCAAATCAAGCATCTTAGCAATTCCATACTTTAAAAGACACTCGTGCAGATCCCAAAAATCTTTTTTACGACCGCCTCTCTGGACCACATCAACTTTCATTGCGATTATCTCTTCAGTCGTCGCCAATCTGATATCGTCAACCAGTAACACCGGGCGTATGAAACGGTCTGTGTAATATAAATCAACTTTTACTGCGTTATTTTTATCAGTCCCGATCAGATAAGATTTTCCCATTGCGGGTTCAAGATCATTTGACTGATCCACATAACTGAAGGTAGACCTTAAAAAAAGATCTATCGCTTTAAAATCAATACTTCCGTAAGCAGCATCACTGAAAAGATCGATGTCTATGGAGATACGATGACCCAACTGAAGACTCAAAGAGGTTCCTCCTACGAGCCTGAAATTTTCAAATTCGTGAGAAGCCATAAGGATCTGAAGACTGTCTTTCAGCAAGTTATTAACGGTGTTATAATACATTTTAATCATCAGGATTTTCTTTGCAGTTTCATTGGTTTGGTTGCTTTTGACTGTAGCGCACTTTCAACCTTTCTCTTTCCGTAAAAACGAATGGCTTCATTTTTTTCTTCATCATTTCCGCGTTCGAAAATCCTATTGATAACAGCCCTATATTGTCGATTCCAATCGATCTTGTTTATATCAGTGTCCCAGAATAAAGATCGTCGAAATAGAGAAAGCTTGGGCACTTCCTTCATTTTGTCTTTTACAAGCTTGATGTCAAAATAACTTTGAAGGATTACAATACTGCCTTCTTCAAGTTCAAGTTCCTTTTCAATTTTCAGTGCAAGAGAAACAGGAATTTTTCTTTTTCCTTTTGTAATATTATTAATGGCCTGCGCAGATTCACCGATAGATAATGCAAAGGGACGTTTTTTAAGAGAACGTTTTTCGAGCTCTCGTTCAAGAACAATTCCCGGATGGATTCCTTTATATTTTAAGAGTGATTTCATAATACAAATATAAACAAATTTGTTTATATTTTTTTATAATACTGTTACTTTTTATATTAAAGATTAATTATTGTTTTGCAGCGGATGCGAGCTGCGTAAATTAATCGCAACACCTTTTAAAGGTGTGTAAAATAACTACAGCTATTTTTAGGAGCTGAGTAAAATATATTAATTTAGTCATGATATGACTATTCTGAAAGCTGATTAGAATAAGTACAGGACAATCTATACGACGATGCAATATGGGACATTCTTTTTTATAACCTGCTTAAATAGAAACAACCTGATAAATGTATCAGGGTCTTTTTCTTTTTACTTTTTTTTAAGTATCTTTTTTTCAAGGTGTATATCACTCCAGTGATTTTTTAAACCTATAATATTTGAAAGCTTTGTTTTGCAAGATGTGTCTTTGTACGCACAGACTTTTCAAGCTGCAACGTAAAGACGATCTTGCCTTTTTGCAAAAGGGGGAGAAAATCTTCGGAACTCAGTTTTCATTTTCTTTGACTGTTTTCAAAAATTTTTCAAATTAATACAGACTCATCTTAATTATTATTTATGAAATTCATTTGAATCTAAATTGTTCTTATATCATGTAAACCCTTTATGTACTATTGTTTAGAACAATTATTACTCTCAATTTTGTATCAGAATTTTTAATTAAAACGCACATGAGAAAATTGAGTTACATTCTATTACTTCTGGTGGCAATATCAATAGAAGGACAAGTAGGTATCAACACACAAACTCCCGAAACAGCTTTAGAGGTCGTAGGGAGAGCAAAGGATACTCTAATTGGATTAAACCTTATTTACTATAGCACTACATAACTTATGAGAAACTATGGAAAAAGAAGTGCGTATTTTCATACGGATTCAAAAATATCGAAAAGAAAATTGGAAAAAGCTTTGTCGACAAAGAAAAATTTCTTTGACCAATTTAATCATTGATTCGGTTGAGGGGAGAGTTTTAGACGATGAGAGGAGATCGATATTAGCGTTCATTGAAAAGCAGGATAATCTGTTTGTAAAGATTGAAACGAATATCAATCAGGTTGCAAAATTTGTAAATACTCAAAAATTTATCACTAAAGAGAGCCTTACGGATTTTTCAGGGAAATTGTCAGAAATAACAGATCTTAAGAAGAAACAGAATGACATTTTTATTAAAATTTATTCCTTGCTTGGAAGATGATCGTTAAGATAATGAAACCAGCCGGTTCAAGCTTTTCAGGAGTTAATTATAGTGATAAGAAGATAGATCAGGGCAAAGGAGAACTGATGCTGATGAAGAATTTTCCTTCTTTCATTAATGAATCAAAAGATCAGCAACAGATCCGGGATTATTTAAAGTCAGTTTCAAAAAACGAAAAAGTAAAAAAGCCTCAATTTCATGCGGTGATCTCAACTAAATTTCAGGAGCACAGCAAAGAAGAATTAGCCAGGGTAGCGGACAACTTTATGGGAGAAATGGGATATGGTACACAGCCTTTCATCGTTGTTTTTCATAAAGATACAGATAATAATCACGTCCATCTGGTTTCTACACGGGTTGATAAACAAACAGGGAAAAAGATCAATGACAGTTATGAAAAGCTCAAAGCTCAAAAAGCATTAAGCAAGGCAATGGAAAAACTGTATGGTCAGAAGCCTGAAGAAGAACTTAGGAAGCTATTGAATTACAAAGTAAGCTCATTCAATCAGTTGGAAACTTTACTCAAAAGGAATGGTTATAAAATCAGCAAAAACACAAATGATGAAAATCCTTTTAACATTTTAAAAAATGGATTACTACTGCACACAATTTCAGGAAATAAGATTGTTTTCGATAACACCAAAAAAGACAATAGGGCCAGACAAATTGGAGCGATATTGAGTAAATATAAAGATTTGTATTCCAACAAGGTCTTTAAAGTTGAAGACAATAGGAGTCAGGAAATCCACAGGATTCGACGAAGTCAAACGATCCTTTCGGCAGAGAAATTATCAGGTAAAGAATTTCAATTAAAGTCGAAGATTGATTTTGAAAGTGAGTTGCAGAAAAAGCTAAAAGATGTTTTTGGAATTGACATTGTGTTTCACCATAAGCAGGGTGATCAACCTTTTGGTTACACAGCAATTGACCATAAAACTCAAAAAGTTTATAAAGGAAGTGATCTGCTAAAAATGAATGAAGTATTTGAATTCACTTCTGATAAGCTGGATAAAAAGACTTTTGAAATTCTTAAGGATTATAATATTCGAGATCAGGAATCAAAAAAAATTATGCTGGGATTTTTAAAAATGAAACATCAGCCATCAGAAATTAAGGATTTTATGATCTTCGAAAACAAAGGGAAGAAGGACTTAGAAGCTTACCGGAAGGTTCAGTATGAAATCCGGGACTTCATTAAAAATGATAATAACACAAATGATAAAAATAATGATATTTCTATTGTAAAGACTGAAGATGGAAAATTTTATGCGGTTCACACCAGATTCCATTATATCGGAGGACTTCAACCGTTGATTGGAGAAAAGGAATACCAAAAATTTCTTAATCCCATACCAGAGACAGAAAAACTAAGCGGAAATGTTGAAAAAAACAAATTGAGTCAAGCGCTGGATGAAATGATATCTGAATTTATGAAGACTTCCGCAACGGCAAAAGATCCTGCTGAAAACAACATGAAAAAGAAACGGAAAAAGAGAAAATAACCGGCAATGTCGGATCTGATTTTTAAAATAACATATATGATAATCACTTTTGCGACACAAAAAGGAGGGACCGGAAAAACAACATTGGCCATTGCTTTTGCCAACTACATTTCCGCTATATCAGAAACAAAAATCAATGTATTTGACTTTGATTATCAGAAATCATTTTATCATAAGTGGAAAGAAGATGAATTGTCAGAGGTCCCAAAGCTGTACGATGTTGAGATAATAGGAGAGGAGGAAAAGCAGCCATTTTCAGACCTCGAAACGTTGATAGAATTAAAGGAAAGCAAAGATGTCAATCTGTTTGACCTGGCAGGAACACTCGATGCCAAATACTGCGATCTGTTAACTTATAGTGATTTTATCGTAATCCCATTTGAATATTCTGATGTGTCTGCAAAATCTACGCTGGTCTTTGTTAATTTTTTAGGTCTTCTTGAAAGTCAGGCAGAAAGAATATTTATCCGTTCTAAATATGACAAAGGCTATAAATATTTGAATCAGGCGGGAATGGATATGGAAATTACAAAATATGGTATGCTTATTAAAAGTCCCGTTTTTAAAAGGAATTGCCTGCAAAATATTGATACCAGAAAACTAACATACGAACAGAAATACGCAGTAAAGAATTCATTTAATGAGCTCTTACAGTATATCAATGAAACACTTCAGATCAGTCTATAAAATCATTATTAACTTCTAAACACAATTAACACAATGGGAAAATTTGCAGCAATACTTATCGCAATATATATTCTCTACTATGCCGGAAATATTATTTATGATCTCTTTATAAAACAAGACGCTGTCATTAATGATGAAGAATCAGAAGAATTCATTTTAATAGATTTTAGAGATAAAAACAGGGATGAAGTACAAAACATTGGAGTTGAGAACGTCGAAGATCTTAACACCCCTGATTCATTCAACACAAGAGAATTACCACTTTCTTCTGATCAAGATTCTGAAGAAAGACAGGATTTGGAGCATTTGCGGGAAAAATTTGAATCTGAACAGGATATTGATTCTTTTGCTACCGAAAACAATGGAGATAATGAAAACCCTGAACTTGAAAATGTTCATCCGCATAATACTGATAAATATATAGGGAGTCAGAACAGCGGAAAAACAAATTCGCTGATCAACAATACTAATCGGGATAGGTTTAGAAATCTGCTTAATCTGGCTGAAACCAACGTTCAACTTATTTTACATCAGGACGGCTATAAAATTTACCAGTCTATGATGTAACTCTTAATTGTGATTAATTTTTAATGTTCTGAAAAACAATGAATTAGATTATCGTTGCAGGGTGACCTTTATATGAAATATAATATTCAAACCATTTATTAACATTCTAAAAACATATTGATTATGAATCAAAATTTTAAAAGACACAATTTGAAGAAAAGGCTGTTGACCGCTTTTGTCGTTCTTTTGGCAGTAGCTCCTGTGTATTCCCAGGCAGGAGGAAGTGCAGCGTTAGGAAACGCAGCGTCGACAATAAGCGGTTATATGGCTGATCTAAAACTTCTCATTTATGCCATTGGAGGCATTGTCGGAACGGTCGGAGGTGTCCGCATCTACAACAAATGGACAAACGGCGACCAGGACATCAACAAAGAAATTGTTGGATGGGGAGGTGCCTGTATTTTCCTGTTGATCGTGCCAACATTTATAGATGCGATGTTCTAATGGGATTCTTCCTTTATAAGGGGTTGAAAAAGCCCCTTATTTTCTTCGGACTAAAAGACAAATATATCTATTACGCAATGGCTTCTGCCGTTGGAGGTCTGGTCACAGTGGCGATCTTGTCTTCCTTTATTGGAATCATAGGAACAATCTTCGGAGCGGCAATTGGTGGAATTGGAGTCTGGCTGAGTTTTAAAATGCAGGATACAAAAGGACTGTATAACAAAACTAAGAACGAAGGAGAGCTTCACATCCTTCCCATGAGATTCAGAAATACAAAACTTTTACAAAAAGTGAATCATGAAAGTAAAGAAAAAAACATTTGATATTCCTTTTATCGGCTACGATTACGGTCATGATAAAAATTGGAGTTTTGATGTACTGATCGGTCAGTTCGGAAATCCAATTATTGGCCTTCAGATAAAAAACAATGTTGAGCAATACTCCGCAGATCCTGAAGCTTATTTACAGTTTCATGCGGTATTACATCAGGTTGTTGCCATCATAGGCGAGAATCACATCGTACAGAAGATCGATATTTTTAGCAAACAGAGATACTCTGCTGAAAAGGGCAATGAGTTTTTGCAGCAAAAGTATTCAGAACATTTTGAGGGGCGACTATACAAAACCATCGATACGCTGCTTTTATTTTCGGAGATCGTTGACAATACAAAGAAGAAAAACAATTACAATTTTTCTCAAAAATCATATAAAACACTTCGGGATAAATGTCAGAAGATCTTTATGTTGCTTTCTCAAAGTCAATGTGAGCCATATTTTTTAAAAGAAAAGGAACTTAACTATTATATCAGCGGGATTCTATCGATGAATTTTACCAAAACACCAAGCTTTGATAATGTAAAAGCTACGAAAGAACATCTGATTATCGGGAATCGATTTGTCAAAACGATCAGTTTCGTAGATGTTGAAAAAATAGACCTGCCTTCCGTGATCGAGACCTGTTCTACTTTAGGAGGTAATGGTTCAGCATCCGAAACGGCAGTCGATAACTTTACATTTATCAATGAGCTGGAAGAATATCGAACCATTGTTTACAATCAGATCATCTCGATTCCCCAACAGTCGACGAGACAACGGGAACTGGAAAAAAAGAAGAAAAAACACGAGGGAGTAGCTAAGAATTCACCCTCCAATGCTATTGTCGCAGATGAAATAGAAGAACTTTTGCACAACATTGCTTTGGATGGCCAGTTGATCGTCGATGCGCACTTTTCCATTTCCTATTCGGCAGATTCGTTGGAGCAGATGGAGGAAACCCAGTCCCTGATAGAAAATAAACTATTTATGAAAGGGATCATTGTCTCGCAAAATTCATACAATCAGCTGGAACTGTTTCGTTGCTGTATCCCAGGAAATGCGGTGGAACTTAAAGACTACGATCTATTTACGACGACAAGCGAAGCGGCCTTGTGTTTTTTTTTTTAAAGAAAGTTACCCGGTAAACGAGGATTCAAATTTCTACTTACGGTTTACAGACAGACAAGGTGTTCCTTTAAAAATAGATCCTGCAGATCTACCGATGAAAACAGGAAGGATCAATAACAGGAACAAGTTTGTGTTGGGACCATCAGGTAGCGGAAAATCATTCCTGATGAATAATATCATCGAACAGTATCTTACCTACAATTATGACGTGGTCATTGTTGATACCGGTGATTCTTATTCAGGAACCTGTGCATATAAAGGAGGCAGATACATTCAATATACAGAAGAAAAGCCTATCACAATGAATCCATTCCTGATGAGCAAAGAAGAGTTCAATATTGAAAAGATTGAATTTCTTGCTAACCTTATATTTCTGATCTGGCAGGGAGCAGATGCCACCATGAGTTCTACACAGAAATCAATTCTTGATAATACGCTGATGTCGTACTATCATCAGTTTTTTAATAAAGGAACGAATTGGTATGACCGGAAAACATCCGAAGAACTCTATCAATACCTTAAAAAATATAATATCCACGAAGATGATATCATTGCAGAGTATGAGAAAGAGGTTCAGGCAAGAAAGAACTATTATGATATTCTTGAATTACCATTTGATGCAAGTTCTGAAGAGATTCGCGAGAATGGCAGGAAGCTGATCAGCATCTACCATCCTGATAAGAATATCAACATTCCTGATTATGACTCTGATAAGTTCTATCAGGTTTTCGAAGCATACGATACTTTAAGTGATGAAGCAAGAAGAACGGCATATAATAAAACACAGCTGATATTGATGAATACCAAGGATGTAGTCAAGCGTCCTGATGATGCTAAAGATTGGAATGACGGCATCAGGAATACCCTGATCAGAAAGCTTATGATGCTTGAGGAAAAGCTGTCTGTTCCTGAATTGTCATTTAATACATTCTATGATTATTGCGATCAGTTCCTTCCGATTTTTTTGAACAATAAAAAACAGCAGATCGATGAAAGGGAATTTAAGCTCAGAACATTTCTGTTTGTGTTAAAGGACTTTTATAAGGGCGGAAGGTACGGTACGACCCTTAACGAAAATGCTGACAGCAGTTTGTTTAATGAAACTTTCATTGTCTTTGAAATTGATAATGTTAAGGACAATCCTAAACTGTTCCCCATTGTAACGCTGATCATCATGGACACTTTTATCCAGAAGATGCGCTTACGGAAGACCCAAAGAAAAGCTTTGATCATCGAAGAGGCCTGGAAAGCGATTGCCTCAAAATTAATGGGTGGTTATATCCTTTATCTCTATAAGACGGTTAGAAAATTTTGGGGTGAGGCTGTTGTTGTAACTCAGGAACTTGATGATATTATAGGAAATCCTGTTGTTAAAGACAGTATAATCAATAATTCTGACACATTCATTCTGTTGGATCAGACTAAATTCAAAGATAACTTTGATAAGATCGGTTCATTACTGTCGCTTAATAAAGTTGAACAGAACAAAATTTTTACGATCAATAATCTAAACAACAAATTCGGGAGAAGCCGATTTAAAGAATTTTATCTGAAACGCGGATCAAAGGGAGAAGTTTATGGAAATGAAGTTTCGCTAGAGCAATATCTTACCTATACAACAGAAAAGCCCGAGAAAACAGCCATAGAATATTATGTCAAAAAATCAGAAAATTATGATGAAGCACTGAGACTGTTTGTGAAAGATTTTAAAAATCTCAATGACAAAATGGAGAATATGGTTGCCCTGGTGAATCTCTACCAAGGGCCAATTGATAACAATGTCTTCAGCTATTACAAAACAATGAAACTGCTGTATAAAGACCAGAATATTCTAAAAATCATTGGACAGGAAATACAGGATAAGAATCTCAATTTTAAAGAACTCATTAATGCTAAAAAATACGGATATGAAAAAATTTAGTTTATGCCTTTTGTTACTGGTTACAGGTTCTTTTTCCGCACAGAATACTTACATCGATCCGGTGACATCTGCAGCAATGATTTTGTTCTCCGAAAATCTAAAAAGCCAGCAGAAAAAAACGATCGATGAGCAAAGCAAATTGCAGCAGGCACAGACCCTGGTCGCATCACAAATGGCAGTTGCCAATTCCATTCAGGATAAATTGCTGACCGGTCTGAAGGAAGTTTCAGGGACATTGAAAAATGGTATTCAGGTGGTCGATATCTACAATGAGCTCAACCGATGCATCCACTATTCCGGAGATATTCTGGAGCTTACGAAAGACAAGCCTCAGTACGCGGTCTTTGGTGCACAGGCTTCACAAAAAACCTATCAGCAAGCTATTAAGTTAACTACTGACGTTTCTGATCTCTTGCAATCAGGTGAGCTCAATCTCGCCACTTCGGGAGATCGCTACAGGCTTCTATTCTCTATCTCTCAGAATGTGATCATGCTCAAAATATGGCTGCTTGCTACTAAACTGAATATCGAGAGGGCTATAAGGCTGGGCTGGTGGCAGACTATCAATCCATTCCAAGGCTACATGAACACGGATAAGAGTATTGTTGAAAATATGATGTGGACCTATAAAAACAGATTCTAACTTGAAGAATTAGTATGAAAAAAAAGATCATTCTTTCAGTTGGGCTTGTTTCCAGTTATCTGTTTTTGACTTCGAGTGGCGGTTCTTCTACGCCGCCATGGCAAAAAGAAAATGTGTCCTTTCCTATGATGAATCACGAGATCAGGCATACTATGGAAGAGCACAGCCGCCAGAAGGATATGAAGCAATGGCAGGTGACCAATTTGGCGTCGGAAAATGTCAATAAAAGTCAATGGGAGAAGCTTAGGGAGACCACTACTAAAATTCAGGACCGATTGAGAATTGTGGATTTTGCGATGCAGGCAATACCTACCGGTTATGTTATCTATCTGGAATGCGAGAAAATACAGAATCTCCAATCTCAGATCATTTCGGAAATTCAAAGTGCGCCCTATGCAGTTGCTGCAATATTGCCTGCAGAGGTAAAATTTGTTGATGATATGCAGATGGTCGTGAGATTACTGACAGGCATCGTGGTTTCATATGGAGCTATCAACCAGATGGAGAAGACAGAACGGAAAATATTGTTGGAATATGCACTGCAGGAAGTACGTCAGCTTACTCTGGACTCACGGATGATGCTGAGGAAAATTAAGGACCTCAAACAAAAAATAGCCTGGATCAAATATCAGATGATCAACTATGTCAATAAGGACAAGCAGATCATCCAGGACATTTTAAACCATTTTTAAAAATAGCAGATATGAAGAAACTAACAGCAATATTGGCTTTGTTCGGAGGATTCTCAGCGGTAGAATCACAGTCAGCTTCAGTTGTATCAGTTGTTATCAACGAACAATTGTTAGCTCAGATAACAAAAAACCAGGCGGTCAGACTGGTAAGCAATGAATCCTTCCTGAATTCCTACGAAAAGCAAAGGAAACTGTATGATGATGTAAACCAGAAAATCGCACAAGTGATCGCCATTCAGCAATTTATATATGATAAGCTGGTCAATGTCAATATGGCGATCAAACAGGGAAAACGAATGTATTATTTATCCAGGACTTTTGTGCAGATCGGACAGAACGCAGGTGATGTCTATCAATTGACAACACAATATCCTCAATATGCAGTATTGCTGACAAGATTTTATCAGGCAGCGACAGAGGAACTTCTGAAAATGCAGTCGGAATTGGCACAGGATATTCTTAATGAAAATAATGATTTTCTGATGGATCCCTATGACCGGGAAAAGCTGATCAGAAATCTTTCCACAAGAGCACAAATGATCAATGGTTATCTGATCTGTATAAAAGTAAGGCTTAAAAATGCCAAAGACATCCCTTACATCTATCAGATCCCGAAGATCAACACCTATGTGAATCTTGATAAGATGATCGTTTCAGACATTCTTCGGCAATTCACTTACATTTTTAATTAATAAGATATGGAAAAGAATTATGGGAATATTCTTTTACTGCCATTGGTATGTTTTACAGTATTCTGTTTTGCCCAGGTGTCAGTAAAGAAATTAAATGACCCTGCCATTGTTGCACAACATAAAAGGATGGTATTCGAAAGCTGGGGCAACTTTAAACCGGATCCGAAATATATATTGGGAGTACAGACCAACTTCGCCTATGCAACAGTCTGGGGTTGGATGGCACCCTCGACTAACAGAGATTATAAAGCTGGGGAAGACATCCGTCCATTGAAGCCTACAGGAATAGAAGTTCTGCGATTGGCTGAACTCGAAATTCAAAGAAACTATGCAGAAAAAGTAAAAAAGGAATCGGACACCATTTATAAAAGAAACGTTCAGGATCTCGCACATTGGACCTCTGTCACTGTCGATGCAGATCCTCTGTGGCTACTTTATTATAAGAAAATGCTAAAACCCGTAAAAGATTTTCCTGAAAATCCCCAAAGTTATACGGAGTGGCAGTTAAAGGATCATGCTACCTATCAGACGATGAAAACCAATGGGGGTATTGACAACCTGCAGGAAAAATTAGACTTGTTGAAAGATCAGTATGAAAAATCAAGAACGTTGGATATGCCAAGAGGCAAACGCATCCTGATGTATCATGAGACATTAATGGAATGGAGAAGATTTGTAAAGCAACTCAGATCCTTTGACCTGAAAAACACTTTGTTTCTGGACTATAAAGATCTTCTCACAGTGATAAAGAGCAAGTTCCAACATACAACCTCGCAGACCGATATTCAGATCGTACAAAGTATAATGGTCCAATACAAAAACAAATATTAAACGATGAAAAAGTATTTTACGCTAACAATCTGTCTCGTATTATTTCTGCTCCCAGTGGTTGTTTTTGGACAATCGGGAGAAACAGAAAGCTACAATAAGTTACTTCAGTTCTTGAAGGGCGATGGTGCTTTTGAGAAATGGTTTATGCAGGTATTTACAAAACTGGATACGACGATGGCTGCTCAATCTGCAGGAGCGGTGATGTTGGGGCAGGCGATTGGCGGCTTTGGAGCATTATGCTATATGGGCTATTTGGGATGGCAGATGCAGGAAGGTGCAAGACCCTGGGAGGTGGCTCCCCTGATAAGACCAACGATCATCGCATTTATTCTAATGTATTGGACTGCTTTTACGAATATGATCCAGTATCCGCTGCAATCTTTGGCAGAGCCTGGGATGGCACTGTTTGAAGATATAGAAAAAGATGCGAATGATCTGCGAGTGGAAAGATTCAAAAAGCAAAGCCAGATCCTGGAAATACTCATCAAGAGCCAGGCTGAAGAGGATGCCAAGCAGGAAACCTTGGAAAAGCTCGAAACCAAAGCAGATGACAGCTGGTTTGATATTGATGCGGACAAACTGCTTGCTCCTGTTAAGGAGTGGTATATAAAAATGGAATTTAAGATACAGAAGACGTTGTCGGAAATTATTGAAGCCGTTGCACTGACCATACTTAGAGTTTGTACCTACTTGATATTCTTCATTCAAAAGATCTGGATTTATATTCTGATTGTGCTCGGTCCACTCGCAGTTGGTATATCACTGATACCCGGGTTTGAAAACTCCTTCAACAACTGGGTCACAAAATTCATCAATATCAATTTGTACACCTTCATTTCCTATACCATCATCAATATAGGGCAACAGATCATCATGACAGGTTATCAAATGGAGCTTGACCGCTATGCCCTGATGATCAATGAAGGAGGGGTTTCAGATATGAATACGCTAAGAGTGTATGTGCAGAATAGCGGTATGATGTATACAGCACTATTTCCGGCGGTAGCTTACATCATTACCGGCATTGGGATTTTGATGGTTCCATCCATTGCTGACTCTATCGTTTCTGCCGGAGGTGCCGGAATTATGAGCAAAGGAAAGGCAGCAGGCGGAGCAGTTGCAAGTGCAGGAAAAGCAGCTGGTAAAACTGCAGCCGCAGTCGCTTCAGGTGGATCTGCTGCAGTGGCAGTGGCAGCCAAAGAAATTGCAAAGTCGGTCAGAACGATGACAACCAAAAAATAAATCTTTCAAACTTTAATCTCTAAATCTTTTTTAAAATGCTTGTCAAAAACATTGAACAAAAAATAATGATCAACAAAGCAGTTTCTCTTGCTGCTATTTTTTCTTCGGTCATCATCGTTATCGCAGGATTTGTAATGGCTTACAAAATGGTTCAGGATTCCAGAAGATCACTGTATGTGATCGATAATGGTGTTCCGATCTTGGTGAAACAAACAGATGAACTATTGAACAGACCCGTAGAGTATCGCTCTCAGATCGAACTCTTTCATCGTTTGTTTTTTACTCTTGCACCTGATGACCGATATATAAAGGAAAATGTCGAGAAGTCATTATATCTTATTGACGACAGCGGGAAAAAGGAATATACCAATCTGAGGGAGAAAGGATTCTACAATCAGATCATATCGGGGAATTCCCTGGTTACCGTTCGTGAAGACTCTGTCAAGCTCGATATTCCCAATAAAAAGTTCACATACTACGGAACGCAAATGATCAACAGGAAGACCTCACTTATCATCCGTAAACTTATTACCGAAGGGAATTTTGAAGATATGATCAGAAGTCCCAACAATCCGCATGGGGTGTTGTTAAAAAACTGGCGCATTCTCGATAACAGCGAATTGTCCAACAAAGCAAAATCTTATTAATCATGGTAGAAAAATATGAAACACTCAAATTGAAATATACAAAGCTCAGAGACTGGATATTCGATCATCCCAAATTGGTGTACAGCTATATGATGATAACACTGATAGTATCATTTTCATTTCCATTCATCCAATATTACTGTTTCACGCCAAAAGTCCAGAGCAGATATTTTGTTCCGAACCTTTATTCAAAAAGTGACAAGGTTAAATCTGATCTGGACAATAATGAGCAAGAGATGGAAAATGTGGTCAGAGAACTTCAACATTATAAGAGCAAAAGAAAGAAAGGTCCTTTAACGAGAAATGACAGTCTCAGGATAGAATATCTCTATAACCAATATCAAAATCTTAAAAATGCACATTAAAAAAATTAGTTTTAAACAGCCGAAATATATTTTTCCATTGATCGTTCTGCCCCTCATTATTTTGATCGGCTTCACCACTTCAAAATATATGGGAAAGGAAAAATCCGGTAGTGAAGTACAACAGGATCTGTCTCTTTCCTTGGGTGAAACCCAGGATTCTATTCTGTCTAAAAACGATGCCTATGACCGGCTTTTTGAAAAGGGTGACGGCAGATCAATGCTCGAGGGGCTTGATAAGGAATATGACAACCTTCAGAGTTATTCTGACAACCTTGACCTAGATCAGAAAAGATATATAGACTCACTGAAACTTGTGCGTGGTCTGAATAGCAGCAGGACCGGAATTGCTGAAAGGAGATCTTACTACGATGGCAGAGATCAGAGAAATTCTGATGAAAAGGATTTTCAGCGCTCTGCTGAAATGATAAGGATGCTGAACGATAAAAGCAGCGGAAGGGAAAGCCCATTGGCTGAGACTCCTAATCTTTCTAATATCAGGACTCAGGATAAGGAGAATGATCCTGCCAAATTATTACGTAAGCAAATGCTGATGGTGGACTCTTTGGAAAAAGCCAGAGATCCTGAATATCAGTTGGCACTGGCTGCTGAAAATAAGCTGAAGAAAAATAAAGAGAAGATGACGGCCTTTCTGAACTCCACACTTCGTGTCAACAAATCGTCTCTGAATCCAAGCTTTAATTCTTTAACCAGAAAAAAAGAAGATCAGTTTATCAAAGCGGTGATCGATGAAAACTTAAAAGGATATCTCGGAAGCAGGATTCGTTTTCGTCTATTGGAAGACATCAACGTAGGAAAACATAATATATCCAAGGGTACTATCTTATACGGTCAGATCTCAGGATTTTCATTACAACGGGTCAATTTGAATGTCATATCGATCTTAAATAATGGAGAGATCCTGCCTATCAATCTATCTGTTTTTGATATGGATGGAATGCAGGGATTGTATGTTCCGCAAAGTGACTTCCGCGAAATGCTTCGGGAAATGGGAAGCAACTCTGTACAGGGAACTACAATGGATAGTGATGGAGAAGGATTTATGAGTAGCATTGCCTCCAAGCTTTTCACCTCTACTTCTAAAACCATTTCCAACATCATCAGGCAGAACAAAGCAAAACTGAAATACAACTCTTACATATTCCTTATTAACGACAAAGAACTTAAACAAAATGATGAAAAATAAAAACCTACTCAGAAACCTTATTCTCAGCTTCACTGTATTTTTAAACAACATTTTAACTGCACAAACCGTAACACCAGAGAAAAGACTGATAGATCTTAAAGAACTAGCTCTAACTGATGGCGTCAGTCTTCATATTATTTCACCCGAACCTATTCAATTTGTGGATCTCTCAACAGCAAACCTTACCGGAGATCTGCCCTCTGAGAATATAGCCAGAATAAAAATTACAGATCCTTCTGAAATAGACTCAACTTCAAGAATTACGGGTATTAATAAGGATAATCTAGGGGTTGTTACCGTTGTCTGCCAGTCATTCATGGCGCAGTACAAAGCCCATTATCTGAATGATAAGAATGATGCGGTTGCCAACATTCAGATACAACCGGAAGATATGCAGCCTCTTGAATATCCCAAGATGGCATTTTCAAACCTTGAACTGCATAAATTTTCCTTGGACCTGATGCGCAAAAAGAAATTGAACACGCCGATTCGAGAAGTAAAAGATCTGAAACTGACAATGCAGATCAATAATATCTATGTGATGAGTGACTACATTTTTTTGGATATGACATTTCTCAATTCTTCCAATTTGAGTTACGGTATCGATACAATCAATTTTTCAGTTGAGGATAAGAAAATCTATAAGGCAACCAATAATCAAAGCATTGAAATGGAACCTGTCTTTCAATTATATCATCAAAAACAGTTCAAGAAAAATTACAGAAATATTTATGTCTTCAAAAAATTCACCTATCCGAATAGCAAAGTGATGAAGATACGCCTTATCGAAGAGCAGCTCTCGGGAAGAATGATTGAAATGACGGTCAAGTATTCAGATATTTTAAACGCCGATACTTTTTAAACATTTAATTTTCAATCAATGCAAGAACAACAAAATCAGATCAAGATCTACAGTTTTTTCCAGAAGATGGTTTATTTCATTGTCTTTTTGGATTGCGCTACGCTGTTTTTCCTTTCGGCAAAGATTCCTGTTGTCTCTGAACTTTTAGAGAAATTGACTAAAACAGGATTTTTCTATCCACCCCTTAATGCGAAGTTGACCACTATCGTTTTGATTGCCATCGTAGCAATAGGAACAAGGGCGAAGAAAAAAATAGACCTTAATATTGGAAAGCATATTATTTTGCCAATCTGTATAGGATTAGCGATGATATTTGGGTCTTTGGTTTTGGCTTCCAAAGCACAAAACAATACGCTTCCGAAACTCATTCCTCCACTTAATTTTTATCAGATAGGATATACTTTGTTGTCATTCATCGGAGCATTGATCGCACAGGTCGGAGCAGATAATATCTCAAAACTGCTGCAGCAAAAGATGGGGAAGGATCGATGGAATATTGAGGAAGAGAGTTTTGCTCAGAATCAGGAATTGGTATTGTCAAGCACTTCCGTCAATATTCCTTATTTGTTCAGATTTAACAAAAGAATAAACAACGGGTGGATCAATTTAAATCCGTTTAGAGGGACAATGGTTATTGGCACTCCAGGATCGGGTAAGTCTTTTGGGGTGATCAATCCCGCGATCCGTCAGATGATAGAAAAGGGATTGTGCCTCTGCATTTATGATTTTAAATTTCCCGACTTAGCGAAAATTGCCTACTATCATTATGTATTGAAGAAAAGAAGAGAGTCGGATTACAGGCATCAATTTAATGTCATCGATCTGAATCAAATAGAGAAATCTAAAAGGGTCAACCCCTTCAAGAAAGAATACGTCCGAACTTTGGCTGAAGCACAGGAAATGGCCGAATCGATGGTGTCGTCGCTGCAAAAAGGAGGAACGAGCTCGGGAGGCGGTTCAGAAGCTTTCTTTACCCAGTCCGCCATAAACTTTCTTTCATCCTGCATTTATTTTTTCGCGACCTACGAAAATGGCAAGTATTCGGATCTGCCTCATATTCTATCCTTTATGAACAGGAGCTATGAAGAGATCTTTGATACCCTTTTTAAGAATGAGGAGATCTTCTCGCTGCTTTCACCATTCAAAACAGCATATGATAACAAGGCGTTTGACCAATTGGAAGGGCAGATCGGAACCTTGAAGATATTTCTTTCCCGATTGGCCACAAAAGAAAGTTTCTGGGTTTTTTCAGGAGACGAAGTGGAACTGAAAATGACAGACAAAGAAAATCCTTCCATTATTATACTGGCTTCAGATCCGGGAACACAAGATATCAATTCTGCTTTGTATTCCGCAGTCCTTAACAGGATATTGCGATTGGTCAACTCCAAAAATAATTTGCCGGGAGGCATTATTGCAGACGAATTCCCGACAATTTACATTCATAAAATAGATAATGTGGTGGCAACCGCAAGAAGTAATCAGGTAGCCGTATTGCTTGGACTTCAGGAAATGCCGCAGCTTCGCCAATTCTATAAAAAGGAAGTTGCCGATACGATTTCTGCCGTCGTTGGGAATATCATTTCAGGTTCTGCAAGAGATAAAAACACATTGGACTGGCTGGAAAAAATGTTTGGAAAGATCAAGCAAAAATCATATTCCCAGTCTATTTCCCAACAAGGAACAACTACGAGCATCAATGAAAAAATGGACCTTATGATCCCGGCAGGAAAAATAGCAGCTTTGAAAACCGGAGAAATGGTAGGAATGATTGCGCGGGATGAAGAGAATGATACTGAAGAGTATAAAACATCGGCAATCAGCGGTAAGATCAATCTTGATATGGAGGGCATCAAAAAAGAGAGCGAAAATTATGTCTCGATTCCCAACTGTTATTCATTTGTCGATAAAAAGGGCAATGATCGTAAAGAGGAAGTTTTAATGACCAACTTCAGGAAGATCAACAAAGAAGTAGAACTGATTGTCAACGAAAATATTAAAGTTTAATACAATGCAATTAAAAATTAAAACTGTTGTGGTGTATGCTCTGTTGTTTTGCTGCTCCTCTTTATTTGCGCAGTTCAATACACTGACTCATACTTCTGCAAAGGCAAAAGAAATTTTCCCTTCGCCGAATGAATTATCGAAAGAGAGGAGTAATAATGATAAGATTGATAAAAACACAGGCATCATCAAAAAACTATTTCAGAACAATAACAAAAAAGAATTGAAAAGAGAGATCAACTCGTTAAAAGCAATGCTTCCCAAATTTGGTTTATCAAAGAATGAAGAAAAGAAATTAGACTTCAAAATGATAGAAGATTCCCTAATTCAAATGATAAAGTTAAAAGTAAAAAGTTCGGGTGATGTATACTCGGAAAAACCAATTAAAAAATTTGCTTTTATCGGTGAGGGTGAATCTGCAGAAGAATATACTAGTAAAATTGGGATGCCTCTAAAAAACAGGATGATTGTGACCTCTCCTTTCGGACTGCGTACCCATCCCATTTTCAAGACTTCAAGAATGCATAACGGTGTAGATCTTAAAGCAAACTACGAGCAGGTACATTCGGTGATGGATGGGTATGTTACACAAGCGGGCTGGGATGCCGGTGGTGGTGGGAACTTTATCAAAATCAAGCATGCCGGCAAGTTTGAAACAGCCTATCTCCATTTATCAGAAATCTATTATAAAACAGGAGAATTTGTCAGAGCAGGATCTGTGATCGCAAAAAGTGGCAGCTCAGGTAATTCTACAGGAGCGCATCTGCATTTTTCCGTAACAGAAAATGGAAAGTTCATCAACCCAATCCGTTTTCTCAATGACCTTATTAAAGCAAACAATTTAATCGCAACCTATTATGAAAATTGACACCAATACTTTACCGACAGACGATTTAAAGAAGTTCGGGATCATCAATGAGGATAATACATTCTCCCAAAAACTCAATGCAGATGATATTCAGAAATTTTTGCAGGGTTATACTATCGTAGCCGATAATGACAAGAACAGAGCAACATTTCAACTGGTTGAAAACAACAGCCGGCTTAATGTTATTTTTTTAGAAAGGGACAAAAGCATTTCTGAAATTCTCAAAAACAGTAAAAGCGAAATTGAATATACAAACATCAGGGACCTTTCAAGATCAAAAAGTGAACTGGATTTCAGGAAAAAGGCTTATGTTTTTGATAAAGATACCGATAAAGTGGTTGAGTTCGATCTTGTCAAAAATGCAACAGAACTGACCGCAATTATTGCAGATAAAAAAGATACAGAGGAACTCAATAGATATAAAAATGAACTGCTGAAACTAAAAAGTTTTCTTCAGGATAAAATTGATCAGTTCCCTGAAGTAGCTAAAGAGATTACGAACGATCTGAATATTGTATCCAAGGAGATCAATACTGTTGATGGTATTTCCAATAAGGAAAACAACTTTAAGCAGGAAAAATCAAATATTCAATTGAATGTGAATGACCCAGATATGTATCAGGGTGCCAATAACACTAGGAATGAAAGTCAAAAACGGGATGAGGGATCAGAGAGATCAAGAGGTTTTAAGAGATAGAACAAATGAAAAGCGATCTGACCTGGACCGACAGGAGAACCAGTTCTTACAAAGATTTTGTAAAGGAAATGAAAAGTACATCATCTGAAAATTTTTTCAGGGATGGTGAAAGAATTTTTACCGAAAAAGAAATGAAGTTTATGAAGATTCTCGAACATAAAAATGCGAAAAATAAGTTGACCATTCCGCATTCGGAACAGGTGAAATTAGCGAAAGGCCTTATTGGTGAGAAACAATATGAAATTCATAGCAAGGAACTGACAGAACTGATCTACGAAAAAACTCCAACTCTTCAGGAAGATAATCTTCATTTGAAAACGACGATCGAAGGTTACAGTAAAGAAGAGTTGATCGATCAGCCTGTTGATGAATTGGAACATTTGCTCAGCCTCATTAAAGAAGAACTTAAAATACAAAAAAAGAATGATGACTTCAGTAGAATGTCGCTCCTTGATAGCGAGATCAAAGAACTTGAAACTGTCATTCATTATAATAAATCAATTAACAACAATCAAAACCCCAAAATTATGGAACCCCAAAAAGATTTCGATCAGGTACAATATCTAAAAGACCAAATGAAATACCTTGGTTTCGGAGAAGATGAAAAACTTCACAAAGATCTGGAGAAAGGTATTAATTCCAAGAAACAGCAGTTTGAAGTTAAAACGGCTTCAGACAAAGCACTACCCGGGAATCAGGTAACATTTACATTAAAATTTAACAAAACTGAAAAGGGAGGCGTTTTTTTTAATTCTTACAATGCAGTTCTCAGTAATGAAAAGAATGAAAATATTTCGCACAATTTTCCCGTAAGCAGAGAAAGTACATTTACCGCCAAAGAGGCTGTTAACCTACTGGAAGGCCGGACTGTAAAAATAGAATTTCAGAATCCGAAAACCGAGCAGATGGAACCTGCCTTTGTCAAACTGAATTTTAACGAACCAAAAACAGAAAAGGGAAATTATAATTTCCAGAATTTCTATATGAACTATGGAGTCGACACAGCCCGGATCGTAGAAAAATCCAACCTGATATTTGATAAGCCTGAATACAAAACGAACACGATAAGATCTTTGGAAAAAGGAAATGTCGTCAAAGTCAAATTTGAGCAGGGTCATAAAGTGATAGAAGGGAAAGCGGCTCTAAATCCTCAATACAAAAACCTGAATCTCTATGACCTTGAAATGAACAGGGTTAATACCAATAAACCTTTAGAGGGTTTGGAGAATGATAACAAGCATGAAAAAAACAATGTGAAGGAGCAGAGCATTAGGCGATAATAAAACTAAATACGTGATTTTAAAGCGGGAACTCTGAATGGATTTGCCGCTTTTTCTTAACCTTAATTGTATGAAAAAACTATTGATACTACCCGGTTTATTTTTTCTTTTTGCCAGCAATTCCTGTGACAAAGAGATCAGATCAGAGAAAGGTGGAATTGACATTATCTCCAATGTATATTTTGATGCTTCCAAAGGTTTGGACAAAATGCAGAATTTCCATCTTTCAAAGCTTAATTATTCAGGAGATACTTTAATAGAGGTGGTTCCCGATTTAATTTTTCCCGAAATAACCAAAGAAGTATATTATATCACTGACTCGCTATGCTATGCAATTGGTTCGAAAAATACCAATGATGTCATTCTTTCCGAGATTTCCAAAAAACAAAAAGCTCTTTTAGTAAAAAAGAAGAAAGAGGGTGCGCTTTTTTCAGACGAATGGATTCCAAATTATAAAAACAGAAAAAAATTAAGTGATACGGTATTGTTCAAAAAAAAATATAAAAGATTTGAAGTGAACTCGCCCTGGAGCTATACCCGGTTTTATATTTATGAAACGGATACCATTGTCCCATATTCTCTTTATAAACACGCAGAAAAAGATTACCATGGAAGGATCGAAAGAATCGACTCCTATAATAAAAAGGAAGATATGTTCGTCACTTTACAATTACTGACCAGAAAGAAATGGGATCAGGAAGCCAAAGAAATCTTTGAGTACAATAATTTCATTAAAGAAAGAATAAATGAATGATCTAAAGTCAGCAGACTTCTAATCAATAAAGTATTCTCTAAATCCAAAATTGTCCAAAAAGCCCTTTGCTAATTTCCCGCTTTCATTTTATGTCCAATATATTTGCTTTCGTATCCGAAATCATGGAACCATGGAAGCGTGCAACGACTTCTGCGATAGAAATTTATCATTAGATTTCTAAAGAAAGTTTTTTACAATATATTTTAGTAAAGATGAATTATAATTTTGTAAAAAATTTTGAATTTCTGCATTTTCCTTTCGTAGATCAACTTTTAAACTAACAGTGTATCGTTTTCATATTGCAAAATTGGAAATCCTATTCCAGCTCAAAAAAATCATTTTGGGTTTCTAAAAAATTGCTTCCATACACTCCAGCAATTATTCATACACTCCTAAATCCTCCGGACAAAAAGATTTCTCGCCGTCATTTCATACTTCAATTCTGGTTTTGCTTGAACTACGATTTCTATGGCCAATTGGCAAAGAAAAACGTTACATCAGTTAAGTAAAATCTAATAAACCCAGAGTATGAAAACGAGTAAAACACTTTCAGCATTCTTCAAAAATTGTTCGAATCCTACACTGTTTAGAAAAGTATGGAAACAAGGAAATGTTTCTTTTAAATATGTAAAACAATTTCCAAATGATTATTACGCAGCTAATTCAGGTTCGGTTCCTGGAATGATATACTATGTTGACACCGTAAGATTTGCTAAAAAAAATATTTGGCTTATACTTGAACAACTTTCAGCTTTTGAACAAGAAATTGGACAACCACTCAATAAACCTTCAGATACTAGACAGTATCAGAACTGGCTTACTTGGTTTACCTGGGAAAACATGATGAGTGAATTAATTACTTATCTGGAAGAATAAATTTAATTTTAAAGATATGAATTGGGTGTCTTTTTAGATAGCCTAATAGTAAATTAATAGAGTTGTGTAATATACAATTCTTGAGGTATTGATTTATCTTAATACAATGTTTTTAATACAGAGTCATTTTTTATAAATTTTTAATAATCCGATTTATTATTTAATAGCCTTCCGAACTACATCTGCATTGCTTTATCAGCAACTATTACCGATTTTTATTGAATAATACTACAGACAACTTCTATTTTTTTTAGGTAAGAAAGCATGCAGATATTGGTAAGTAGAAATGAATTTTCAGTATTTTATGTAGTAGAGATAATCCATGGCAAATAAGAAAACAAAAAAAATTCCGACTCGTGAAAGCTCAAATAAATTTGAGCTTGAGCCGATTATGAAGTTTCAGGAAATGCCATTAGATGTAGCAATAAAAATGCTTAAAGATTCTGGGACTAAGGTTCCTGATGATGAGGCTGCTGAAATTTTGCTTTTTTTTCACACTTTGGTTAAAATCACTATTAAAGAGTTTCTGTCCACTAAAGATTAATTTCGTATTTTAGTGGTTACGAAGTATTTAAATCATACAACATTCGACAACTGTAGATCATTCTCTTTTCCTCATTTTAAATAAAAAAAATATGAAAGTCGCTGATTTATATATCCGTGTTTCAACGGACGAACAGGCAGATAAAGGATATTCACAACGTGATCAGGAAGAACGTTTACGCAAGCATTGTGCATCTCTGAATATAACAATTGAGAAAATTATTTATGAAGATCATTCTGCTAAAACTTTTGAGAGGCCAGAATGGAAAAAATATATGTTTGATATAAAAAAAGGAAGAGGTTCGAAACAAAGCAAATTCCTTTTTTTTACTAAATGGGACAGGTTTAGCCGTAATACCAGTGAGGCTTATCAGATGATATCCAACTTGAATAAATTGAGCATTACTCCACAGGCTATTGAGCAGCCTTTAGATTTGAGAGTTCCTGAAAATAAACTTTTATTGGCAATTTATTTATCAACGCCTGAAGTAGAAAATGATAGAAGAGCATTAAATGTTACATACGGTATGAGAAGAGCAATTAAAGAGGGCAGAATGATGGGGATCGCGCCATATGGATATATTAATAGATGTACAGAAGATGGACGGAAATATGTTGCAGTCAAGGAACCCGAAGCATCCAATATGGTATGGGCTTTCAAACAAGTGGCAAAAGGACATCTTCCTACTGCAGTAGTTTTGAAAGAAATGAATAGGAGAGAAGGCAGAAAATTGACAAAAAATTCTTTTATGGATGCCTTGAGAAATATAGTCTACTGTGGAAAACTGTTCCTAAGGGCTTATAATGATGAAGAGGAGAAAATCGTAGAGGGAAAACATGACCCGTTAATCTCTGAAGAACTCTTTATGAAAGTTCAAAATGTTCTCTATCGAAAAAGTAATCAGGATGCGTTTTTACCAGCAGGAAGGATAATAAATGAAGAACGTTATCCTTTAAGAGGTTTGCTACTCTGTCCAAAATGCAATAAAACTCTTACAGCCAGCAGTGCTAAGGGCAGAAGTAAGCATTACTACTATTACCATTGCACAACCTCCTGTGGTTTTAGACATAATTCTGAAATCGTTAATGATCTTTTTGTTGAAGAGTTGTCAAAATTTAAATTCACTATCGGAGCTGAGAAAATAATGAAAACTATTTTAAAGCAAAATTTTTCAATTGCTTCAGATAGCCTGAATGATGAAAGAAAGGTTCTGCAAAATAAGCTTGATGCTATTGAGGGAAGAATCGACAAAGCGAGAGATATGTATCTGGAAGATAAATTAGATGAAGAGGATTTTAGAAGAATTAAAACTAAGTATAAAGTAGAAATTGAAGACCTTAATTTTAAATTAAATTCATTAAAAAATTCCGGACAAACAAATGATATTGAAAAAAAAATCAAACAAGCATTGAATGCTATTACAAACATCTCTGAAAGATATAAGAATGCAAGTACTATTGATAAAAGGGCAATTGTTGGTTTGATGTATCCTGAAAAGTTAATCTTTGATGGAGAATATTTTCAAACCACAAAAATCAACAGTCTGGCAAATAATATCACTCTGATCAACAAGGAGTTATGGAATAAAAAAAACCGACAAAGAAGTGAATTATCTTCAAATGTCGGTCTTGTGACCTCGACAGGATTCAAACCTGTAACCTTCTGAGCCGTAATCAGATGCGCTATTCAGTTGCGCTACGAGGCCTTTTTAAAGGTTTGCAAATATAATACTTTTTTACTTTCTTTGAAAGATGAAACTGAATTTTTTACTTTTTATTGTGTTTTTGTCTGTAATTTCCTGTAAACAAGAACAAAAAAAAACAGAATCCAATGTGGTGGCTTTATCCTCAAATCTTCAATATAAAGAAGATTCAGGTGTGTTTCATCTGGAATCAGGTAAATTTAAATATGACTTTAAAGCCGATCAGATTCCTTTTAAAAGAGTTGTTTTGTTGAATTCCAGTTTGTTGGGATATATCTCTGAAATTGATGCTCAAAGTGCCGTAATTGGAGTTTCAAGTCCCGAATATATTTATTCGGAAAAGATTGAAAACCTTATCAAAAAGGGGGAAATTCAAAATGTAGGAAATGAACAAAAATATAATGTAGAAAAAATTATTTCTCTAAAACCGGATGCTATTTTTACCAATTATATTGCAAGTTTCGACAATACTTATCAATTGCTAAAAAATAATGGTATTCCTGTGATATTTTTAGATGAATATTTAGAGCAGGAACCATTAAAAAAAACTGCTTACATAAAACTTTTCGGAAAGCTTTTCGGAAAGGAAAAAGCTGCGGACCGCAAATATTCAGAAATTGAAAAAAATTATACTGAATTAAAAAAAATAGCCCTGAAAGCAGAATCCAAACCAATGGCTTTAGCCAATGAAATGTATGGCGACGTGTGGTATCTTCCCGGCGGAAAAACATTTACCGCAAATTATATAACGGACGCTAACGCAGACTATATTTTGGAAAATAATACCGATGAAAAGGCCGTAACAATGAGCTTTGAGGAGGTTTATGCAAAATCGAGTAAAGCTAAATATTGGATCAATGCCGGCGACCATCTTTCTAAACAGGAGCTGCTGAATATCAACCCGTATTATGGTAAACTAGAGGTTTTCAACAAAGGAAAAATCTTTGGTATTATTGCGAAAAAAAAGCAAAAAGCCAACGATTTTTTTGAAAGCGGTGTTGTGCGTTCAGATCTTGTGCTTAAGGATTATATAAAAATTTTTCATCCAGAGATTTTGCCCGATTATCAGCTTACTTACATGAAAGAGTTACAATAGATCCGAGTATTTTTCTATTTTTGCAGAAGTTTTTAGCTTATGTGGAAAAAAATAAAACAGCTTATTTTCATCGTTCTTATTCTGAACGTGGTTTTCATTATTTGGGGGATATTTTTTAATCCGCCCATTACTATTACGCAGATTGGCGGGCTTTTCGAATACGGAAAGCTGCACCGCGATTACATTTCTTATGATGAAATGGGAAATAATGTGAAGAAAGCGGTGATTGCATCCGAAGACCAGAAGTTCTTTATTCATAATGGTTTCGATTATAAAGCGATCGAGAAGGCGATGAAAAATAATGAGAAAGGAAAAAAATTGAGAGGCGGAAGCACAATTTCTCAGCAAACTGCCAAAAATATTTTCCTTTGGCAAGGAAGAAGTTGGTTGAGAAAGGGTTTGGAAGCCGTTTATACCTTTATCATCGAAAAAATTTGGGGTAAAGATATTATTCTTGAAAGATACCTGAATTCTATAGAAATGGGGCAGGGAGTTTTCGGAGTGGAAGCTGCAGCCCAATATTATTTTGGAAAATCATCAAAAGATCTTAATAAATCTGAAGCAGCATGGATTGCAGCTGTTTTACCAAATCCTAAAAAATATGATCCTAAAAATCCGTCTGCTTATCTGAGAAAGAAACATAACTGGATTATGAGACAGATGAGAAATGTAAGCTTGAAATAGTATCTTTGTACCAATGAAATTTCTCGGGTCAAGTACAAAAAATTTTGAATCTGTTCTTAAAAAATATTTTTCTTTTAAGAATGAAACCTTTTCTTTGGAGCCTTTCGCAGAGTTTCTGGAAAGCATAAAAAAGGCAGATTTTACGGATGTCCTTAATTATTTTAAGGGAAATCCTGTGCTGACTGAAAACTTCAGGCTGTATCTCTACAATATTTTTGAAGACAGACCTTTTAATCTTTCTTTGACGGAAGCCAATATCTTATCTGAAAACGCTTTCTTTCCCGAACTGAGAAAAAGAATCCTTAATAAAATTTTACCACCCGTTGAGCATGAAAAAACGGTTTGGTACATGGTTGATAACATCAGTTTTAAGCCTAAAGAGGATCTTGAATATCTACATAATCTTCCTGAAAATGAAATAGATGAGTTTCTGAATATTTTAGGAATTTCAGATTTTATTCAAAAGCCGAAAGTGAAAAACGAACTGATATTTTCGATGAATATCCTTTCATGGCGGGTTACCGGGATGGCGCTTGAAGTGGAAGTGGTAAGAATGGCGCCCGAATACAGGAACTTTGACAATCCGTTTTTAGCCTTACAAAACGAGCTTGAAGCTTTAGCAGAAGATTTTAAAACCAATCCGGATATCCAGCTGCACTCAAAAGACAGCCATTATAAACAAATTAAAATCTATATTCAGCAATGTCTGGAATTTGTGAATATTGCTTTTAAAAACTCTTCTAAATATGGTATTTCCGGAAAAATTAATCAGTCTCTCCTGAAAATTCGCCAGCAAACCCAAAGAATTTATGAGATTGTACAATTGTTGGTTGTTGACAACGAAAGTGATGTTATTGTAAAATCCAAACAATTGGTTTTTAATATTTTAAAATACAAATCTCATAAAAATAATATCTCGGAGCTTTTCAACGACAGCACAAGGATGATTTCTCATCTCATTACCAATCATACGGCAGAAACAGGGACTCATTACATCACTTCCAATAGGAAGCAGTATATGAAAATGCTTTATAAAGCGAGCGGTGGCGGCATTATTGTAGGAGCTTTATGTGTTTTGAAACTGCTGTACGGGTACATGCCAGGCAGTGATTTTTTCCATGCGTTTTTGTATTCTTTAAACTATGCGATGGGTTTCATAATGATCTATCTTATGGGGTTTACATTAGCCACCAAACAGCCTGCTATGACGGCGGCTACGATGACTAAAGTGCTTTCTGAGCAGGGGAATACGAAAAGAAATAATACCGAATTTGCAGATTTGGTTTCCAAATTATTTCGAAGCCAGTTTATTGCTTTTGTTGGGAATGTTTTACTTGCGTTTCCGATAGCTTTGATTATTATTTACGGTTTAGATGTATTTTTCTCGCAAAATCTTGCTGCTGAAAAGTCTGAAAAACTTCTTAAAGATTTAGATCCTTTCAATTCCAAAGCTATTTTTCATGCGAGTATTGCAGGTTTTTATCTTTTTATTTCAGGAATTATTTCAGGGAATATAGGAAACAATTCTATCTTTTTTCAGATTCCCGCCAGAATTGCCAAAAACCAGTCTATTAAAAGAGTTTTCGGAGCAAAATTTGCCAAAAGTCTTTCAAAATATTACGCTAAAAACTGGGCCGGAATTGTCTCAAATTTCTGGTTTGGAGTTTTTCTTGGAGCGACGGCGCCGGTGGGCTTGTTTTTCGGGCTCGATCTGGATATTCGTCATATTACATTTGCCGCTGGGAATTTTGCTTTAGGTCTTTACGGAAACGATTTTACGGTAGATTCATACACATTCTGGATTGCCCTTCTGACTGTTTTTATCATTGGATTTTTCAATTTTTTGGTAAGTTTCAGTTTGTCGATGTTTTTGGCTTTCAGATCCAGAAAGATGAATTTTGATGAAGTTCGCGAGATTTATAAAGAAATATTCAGGTATTTTGTAAAACATCCTTTGCGGTTTTTCATACCGATAAGATCAATATTTGATAAAAAATCCACAGATTTGGTGCAGAATACAATTTCTACAAAACCTGAAGATCGATAAATTTTTCTTCACCGAATTTAGCCTGAAATTTCTTTAAATAAAAGCTTCTGCGCATGCTAAAATCATTTTTTAGCAATGGAGAATTGATTTTTATGATAATGATTTTGTTTTCAATATTGACGCTTTCAATTTCTTTAAAAAGACTTTCGTCAAGATATTCCTCGAAAAAATCTTTAATTTCAAAAGCCAGCAATTTATCTTCAAAACCGTAGATTTTGGCAAAAGATTTCACCAATTCAGAAGATTGGAATTCACGTTTTTTACTTTTTTTCATCTCAAACCTCAAAAATTATACTTTCTTCATTTATCTTCTTCACCACGTTTTCCGTACGTTCTCTGTGTGTATCTGTGATAAAAATCTGTCCGAAATTTTCCTGATTCACCAATTTAATCAATTGTGCGACACGGTAATCATCCAGCTTGTCAAAAATATCATCCAGTAAAAGAATTGGCGCTTTTCCTGTCAATTCTTTTACCAAGTTCATTTGAGCCAGTTTTAATGAAATCAAAAAAGATTTTTGTTGTCCTTGCGAACCAATTTTTTTAATTAAAACGGAATCCATTTCAAAAAGCAGATCATCTTTGTGAATGCCTTTTGAAGTGTAAGTGAGCATTCTGTCTCTTTCCAGACTTTCGGTTAAAAGTTCCTGAAATCTTTTGTCAGGCTGCGTGGAGTCGAAACCGTCGGACAAATGTGATTCATAAATGACGGAAACAGTTTCTTTTCCACCGGAAATAATCTGATAAAAATTCTGAACGATCGGATTGAGCTGCTCGACAAATTCCTTTCTTTTTTCAAAAATTTTAGTTCCGGATTTCGTGATCGGATCATTATAAATATCTAAAGAATCTCTGTCAAAAACTCTATTTTTAGCAAAATATTTTAATAAAGCATTTCTCTGCTGAATGGTTTTCTGATAATTGATAAGATCAAAAAGATATCCCGAATCAGTCTGTGAAATCATTGAATCCAGAAATTTTCTGCGGCTTTCCCCTGAATCTGAAATAAGGTTTGAGTCATATGGAGAAATCATCACACTCGGCAGATAACCAATGTGATCGGCTAATCTATCGTAGCTTTTATCATTTTTTTTAATGATTTTTTTACCTTCTTTTGGCTGAGAAATTTTGATAATATCTTCACTTTCGTCATTTAGGATTTCGGCATCGATCGTGAAAAAATCTTCTTCTCTTCTGATATTATTAAAATCGGTATTCCCTAAAAAGCTTTTTCCTACAGAAAGATAATGTAAGGCATCCAGAATATTGGTTTTTCCGGCGCCATTATTACCCACAAAACAATTGATTTGTGGTGAAAACTCAAACTTTTTTTCGGAATGATTTTTAAAATTGTAAAGGGAAAGTTTTTTGATAATCATAATTCTAAAATTTTAATTTGGTTTTCTAGATTTTGACGATTATCCCAAAATGCAGTAATGTAAATGATAATAAATTTTTTATGATTAAACTGTAATTTTCAAAGAATATGCTTCTGAAGTCTGAATTTGCAATTTTCGCAAGTGATTTTTTTTCGATTAAAAGATTTCTTACTATTTGCAAATTGTTGGTAACTCCAAAATTTCAGTAAAGATAAAAATTTCATTTCATAAAATAATTCAGAAGCCAAAGAAAGAAAATAGGTAATCCTGAACAGGACTCGACCCAAAAAGAAAAGTATGAATCTCGATTGGAGTTTTCGGAAAAATAAATCAATATAAAAGTGAAAATTGAAGTAAAGAAAAAAGCAAACGAGAACTGAACTTTTAAATAAAAAACGGATAAAATACAAGCAACAAAAACGAGCAAATAAGCAATGTATTTGGTGTTTTGTACGCCAATAAGTTTCGGAAAAGTCTTTATCGTGTCACTTTTCATATCACGAATATCAAAAGGCAAAACCAAAGCCGTAATGAAAAAGAAACTGATCAGAAAAATCGGAAAATTAAATTCATTTAATGTCAGCCAGCAATTGACAAGCCCCCAAACCAAACCCACATAAAATACTTTCAACAAAGGGATTTTCCGGATGTATGTTTCAAGGAAAAAACTATTGTAAAGCAAACCTAAAACTACAATAATAAACCATTTCAGTAATCGTATTTCATTATGATTATGAATGATAAGAAATGCACAAATCACACCTGCAATTGCATTTAATATTAAAATTTTGGAGAAATGTCTGGTTTTTTGATATTTTGTATAAAGATATCCGCTGAAATAAGTGATGAATATCAAGAGGATGGAAGGGAAACGGAATGTATTTTGCTCGGACATGAAGAATACCGCAAAGAAGGTACCCATTAAGGATACATAAAATTGACTGTCTATAACAGATTTTTTCAGTACTTTTAAGAAATTCATTTATCAAAAATAACATTTATGAAATCTTTATCGTCAATTTGATATAATTTTTTAACTAAAGATTATATATAACCTCTAATAAAAAATATCTACATATGAAAAGATTTTCCAAGGTTTTGTTTCTATTCCTGCTGTTACTGAACTTTTCGGTGACTTTTTCACAAAACTATTATGACCAGCAATGGAAAAAAATAGAAGAAAACAGCAAAAAAGGAACCTATAAATCTAATCTCCCGATTATTTTAGACATACAAAACAAAGCGATGGAAGAAAATAATGCACTTCAGCTTATTCGTTCTTTAAAGGCAGAATTCAGTATTGTGAATCTCACTTCAGAAAATGGACAAAACGACTCGGCTTCAAAATTTTTTGTAAAGCTTCAAAATGCAGAAAAACAATTGAAAGACAACGACCAGTTGGTTTACAAGATTTTACTTTCAGGTTTTTTATTTGATTATTACAATGAAAATTCATGGAAAATCAACGGAAGAACGAATCTAAATTCGCAAGATTTGTCGCAAATTGAAACCTGGAGCAAACTAGATTTTAAAAATTATCTTACCAAAAGCTTTCAAGAGCTTGATCAGAAAAAACCTGCATTAAAAAAGATTTCTTTTGAAAAATATAAAGATGCCTTTTCAAACACAAAAAACAGTGCTTATTTCCCGACTTTACTGGATTGGTATTCTTTGAAGAAGATTAGTTTTCTTTCTGATAATGGGCTTTTCACTAAAAATGAGCTTGCAGAAAACAGACTTTCGATCAATACTGTTTTTGATGAATTAATTGCTGAAAACAGCGGAAATTCCAAACTGTATTTTATGCATCAGAAGTTATCGGAAAACTGTGATTTCAATCGATGCAAAGATAAACTTGAGCAGCTTCAAAATTTAGTTAAGTCAAATACAGAAGGCGATTACAAAGTGCTTATCATGGAAGAAATGATGAATGAGCTTGTGTCAAAAAAGAAAGAAAAAGAAGCTTTGGCGATCGCAAATCAGGCAAAAAATCAATATCCGAAATCTGCTTTTCTTGAAAATATTAAAAATAAAGAAAACTCAATTCTCAATCCTTTTTTAAGCATTAAATATGAAGATCAGACGCAGCCGAATGTACCGATTCATCTGGTTGCAGAATACAAAAATGTACCGGAATTTTCTGTCAATATATATGAGGTAAAAGATGATATTTTGTCTTTTATGCAATATTCCAAAAATTCTTATAACAATTCTTTTGGAAAGATCAAAAAAACTTTGGTAAGAAAGGAAGTTTTTCAACTCGCCGATCCAAAAGATTATCAACTTCACAAAACTTCATTGGAAATAAAGCCGCTGCCTTCGGGGATTTATGTTGCGGAATATTCTGTTGAAGGTTCTGATGAAAAAGACGCCGAAGCCAGACAGAATTTTTATTTTTTAGTTTCAAACAATAAAATTATTTATGAATCTAAAAATGATAGAAATCAGCTTTTAAACGAACTAAAATTAGTGAATGCTGAAAATGGTAAACCTGTCAATAATGAAAATCTGACGTTTTATGAATTTGTGCAAAATAAAACATTACATAAAGTAACCGGTAAAACCAATCAAAAAGGAGCTTTTAAACTTCCTGCAACAGAAAATAAAGAATATTACAGAAATTTTTTGATTTATGAGCCGAAAACGAATGATTATAATTTATTTCAGGTTTATGGAAATCAATATAACCATGTATCAGAATATGAAGAAGAAAATTTGGAAAAAGCTCAAATTTTTACAGACAGAGCAATTTACAGACCTGGGCAAACCATTTATTTTAAAGTAGTTAATACAAAGGTTGATAAAGAAATCGAATCTGTAGTTTCAGGAATAAAGCAGAAAATTACATTAAAAGATTCTAATGATGAAGAAGTTTCTTCACAAAATTTTACAACCAACGAATTCGGTTCTTATCATGGAAGTTTCGTGTTGCCAAAAGGAAAATTGAATGGCCAATTTACTTTATCCATCAATAAAGGCGATGATGATATGGAATATTTGGGCGTTGCTTATCTTAAAGTTGAGGAATATAAACGTCCGAAATTTGAAGTGACATTTGAGCCTGTAAAAGAAGAATATAAATACGGACAAACCATTGAGCTGAAAGGTAAAGCAATGATGTTTTCGGGAGTTGCGTTAAGCAATACAACCGTGAATTACGAAATCAAAAAACAGAACATCCGTTGGAGATATTTTTCGTGGTATCCGAATAATAATGATAACGAAAATTCGATTCTTGGCGAAGCAAAAACCAATGAAAAAGGAGAATTCGTAATTCGTCTGGATCTGAAAAAAGATGAAAAGGCGGAAGGAATTCAGATTGATAATTATCAAATCAATGCGTCGGTTACCGATATCAACGGAGAAACGCAGGCTTCGGATACCAATCTCAAAGTGGCTTCCGTTTCACATTACATTAAAGCAGAAGAAATTAAAAATGTTTTTAATGATGAAAATGTGAAATTAAAAGTTGAGACTAAAAATTATAACGAACAAAACCTTAAAAAATCGTATCAGGTAAAATTGTCAAAACTGGAAACTCCAAACAGGATTTTCAGGGATAATTTTAAAACGGAAGTTCAGGATTTGCCAAAATATTCAAAAGAAGAATTTATCAGCAAATTTCAGCATGATTTATATGATAAAAATGATGAATTAAAAAACTGGAAAGTTTCTTCTGTCATTCTGAATGGAACGCAGCGAAGTGAAGAATCTTTGGATTTAGGAAAGCTTGAAGCCGGAAATTATCAATTGGAATTATTCAATATTGAAGGAAAAGACACAATAAAAGTTACTCAGAATTTCGCTGTTTGGGACAAAAGATTTTTAAGATCTGATCAAAAAACATTCTTGACGGTTTTGGAACCTAAAGACGAATTTTCAAGAGGCGAAAAAGCAAAAATATACGTTTATTCGGCAGTTCCGGATGCTTTGGCCAATGTTTTTGTGCAGGACGGTTCGGGTAAAAACGTTTCTGAAACTCACAAATTCAAAAATGGTATTTTGGAATATACGGTTGATATTCCTAAAGATAAAAATATTTCTTCGTTAAATCTGCAATTTCAGGTTGTGGCTTTTAATGATGTTCAGACTCAATCTGTCAATTTAAAAATAAAAGATACCGAGCAGCCTTTAAAAATTGAAACGATAACATTCCGAGACAAGCTGGAGCCGAATTCCAAAGAAAAATGGACCATAAAAGTTTCAGGAAACGATAAAGAAAAGATCAATGCGGAAGTTTTGGCCAATATGTATGATATGTCTTTGGATCAATTTGCGGTGAATAGTTTTGTTTGGG
>Ga0307414_10000072_pt1 | contig 94883 bp, 86 predicted proteins | sample DK1Ometagenome_FD_203804 | JGI IMG/M metagenome (GOLD analysis project Ga0307414, IMG submission 203804) | Maize rhizosphere microbial communities from greenhouse at UC Davis, California, United States - DK15-O-3 | ecosystem: Host-associated > Plants > Roots > Rhizosphere > Soil | place: USA...
ATATCAGCAACTCATCAATAATGCCACGCTTGAATCACTGGTTTATCATGGCCCGGCCCGACCGACTACTTTCGGATCCTTTAGAAATACCCTCAGCTATAAAGGGCTGAGCCTTTCAGCCAATATTTCCTATCGGCTCGGCTATTACTTCAGAAGATCCTCGGTTCAGTACGAGCCCATTCTTCAGGCAAGGGGAGGCCATTCGGATTACTCATTAAGGTGGCAGCAGCCCGGGGATGAGCAGGTCACTCAGGTGCCCTCATTGCCGGAGAGCCGGGATCCTTTCCGGGACCAGTTTTATAGAAGCAGTTCAATATTGGTTGAAAAAGCTGACCATATCCGGCTTCAGGATATCCGTTTAGGTTACAGGTTTCCCAAGCGTTCAGGTTTATCCGGTGTGCCGGCAAATACGGAAGTATATCTCTATGCCAATAATCTGGGGATGATCTGGAAATCGACCGGTTCGGACTGGGACCCGGATTTCGGTACGTTCAGACCAAGGAAAAGCATTGCACTCGGGATTCAGTTTAATTTATAAACACAGACCTGCACGCAGTAAATAAGGGTCCTTTTCATTACTAAACAAAGAAATAATGGATAAAAAAAATAAACTGGTGAAACAGTTCATGCGATGGGTTTTCCGGGGTTTGTTTATGTTGGCGATCATGGGTTGTGACGGGTTTCTGGAGGTAAAGCCGGACCAAAGTCTGGTCGTCCCGACTACCCTGGAGGATGTACAGGCACTGCTGGACAATACCGATGTATTTAACAGCCAGCCTGCCCTTCCTTTGATTTCGTCAGAGGAAGTTTGGATTTCGGATGAAGGATATGCGGGGTTAAGAAACCCCGTGGAACAGGAGGCCTACACCTGGGCAGACGATCCTTTTCTTGGTGGCTACGCAGGGGATTGGGAAAACGTATATGAGCAGGTTTTCTATGCCAATGTAGCACTGGAAGTACTGCAGGACTATGAAGGGGAAGAGGATAATTTATATAATGAACTGCTGGGAACAGCCCTTTTTTTTCGCTCCTATGCGTATTTACAGCTGGTCAGCCAATTTGCCCCTCCTTACCAAAAAGAAGGAGCGAACAGCCATGATCTGGGTATTGTACTTAAGGAAACTGCGGATGTCAATGAACAAATCCGTCGGAGCACCCTTGGGGAGAGTTATTCAAGGATTGTCGGTGATCTAAATAGGGCACAAGAGCTGTTACCCGAAAGAAATGATCCTAAGACCAGACCCAGCAAAGCCGCTGCACTCGGCGTACTCTCGCGGGTGCATCTGATGGTATATGACTACAGTCAGGCCGCAACCTCAGCAAGCCGGGCGCTGGAGCTATATACTTCCAGGATGGATCTCAATACAATTGACGTAAATGCCAGCAGGCCCTTTGAAAGATTCAATGCGGAGACCATATTTTATTCCACCCTTTACAGCTATTCCTTTATGCGGTCCAATCAGGTATTTGTGGATTCCACCTTGACGGGGCTGTATGGGGATGGGGATCTTAGGGTTCCTGCCTTTTATGATGAAAACCCGTCCGGAGGGTATAACTACACGGGGAAGCTTTCGGGAAACACCTCAAATTTTGGCGGTTTAACGGTTGGAGAACTTTTTTTGAACGCTGCCGAAGGTTTTGCAAGGATAGGAGAGGAGGAAAAAGCTAAGCAGTATCTAAACAGTTTGCTTGCACTGAGGTATGAAAAATCCAAATGGAAACCCCTCGGTCAACTGGGGCAAAAGGAGTTGCTTGAACGGGTGCTGGAAGAACGAAGAAAAGAGTTGATAGGAAGGGGACTTCGCTGGACAGATCTGAGAAGGTTAAATCAGGAAGGGGCAGGAATTGTTTTAACCCGTATAATTAATGGGCAAAAATATACCCTGTCACCCAATTCCGGAAAATATACATTTCCTATCCCTGAAGATGAAGTGTCCAGAAGCGGGATTACCCAGAATAACAGATAGAAAATTCCCAGGGCGAATATGCCCTGGGAAAGAGTTGACCAATTGAATTACAATTGTATGAATTCCCCTTCACTTAAAATGTTCGGGGTTCCTGTTGCAGGATTATCATTGTGGAATTCCACCAGGCAATCCATCTGGCTTTCATCACATTCATAGTTCCCACTTTCAACTATTGCTGTTACATCGCGATAGTTATTGGGTTGGGAAGAATCAGGTGTCCACACTTTAGTAGCGGTCTTTTCTGCTATCATTGTCGGTACATTCATGGCCATGGCCAGGGTTGCTCCGAACACCAGTCCCAGTGCGGGGAGCATTTTCATAAATGGTTTCATAATTGTTTTGTTTAGGGGAGTTTCCTCCCTGTTGGATAAAAGTGTAAATGGCCCTGAAGCTGGTCCCTGCTGTGGAACAGGTTCTTCTTGGGAACCCGTTCCGGGATGTTGCTTTAGGGGCCGGGCCGCCGGGTTGCCCCGTTGGGGAGCCGGTCCTGCTCCCTGCACCGCCGAGTGCAGACTGGCATCTCTACTCCCAGTCTTTAGAGATGGACGGTGCGGTTTATTTTCTTTGGTTTCCCTTTTCTTATGGGATAAGGTAGATCCATATTGCTATTTTTTGCAGCCCCTCTTTTGTAAGTACTGGGCTGTCGGGCGGCGGATTCCACCTCCGTCGCCCTTTTTTTCCTGTTTATTGTTAGTTTCCTTTTGTTGGCCATTGAATTGTTAAGGTTTGAATGTAACTTGTGGGTAAGAAAATTGTGTTTTCTTACTTCTTTAAGCTAAAGGGCCCGGGGCAATAGCCTGGGCTTTTTTTTGGGGTTTGGTAAAGGCCATAAATTCCTATGGCAATAAAAATCAGATTGAATACAAGGTGTTCTGCCCAGCCCATACTGCTTAGAATCCCTGCGCAGTTACAGGGAACCCTTGGAAAAGCACCAACCCAGATCAAACCCACATAAGAAGTGAAAATGCTCAGCAGGATAATGCTGGCAAGAAAACCCCACCATCTGCTAAGAGGGAAGAGCAGGAGGGATGCAATCCCCAATTCTGTGACCGGTACTGCATAGGAGAGAATTTCGGCCAGCTCCGAAGGGAAAGTCTGGTTATGAAATGCATCCCTACTGGAATCAAACATCAGGATCTTGTCAAAGCCTGTGTAGATCCAGAGCAGGATCAGCAGGGCGGCTGGTATGTTCGGCGGTATATGGGCTATAGCTTTCATGGGTATGGATTTGTCCGAGTTGTAACTCTATTTTTGGTTCATTTATTTTGGTTTGTTTGTTTACATTTCAGCTTGATAGTTTTCAGGATTTATCTGTTGGAAACTAGCCTGTTATGAATGAGTAGTGGTTTTAATAAAGGGGCTGTTTAACCTTGCATAAATCTCACTACAATTCTTTATTGAAAGCAAGTAAATGGTAGAGTTAGCATAGCTTTGGGTATAACTCGCACACCTCTGGAAGCTTACCGGTACCTGAAACCGCTTGCCTGGACCTGAAATTTAATCAGTTCTGATGAGTGCTTGAGCTGGGACTGTTTTCAACTCTGGGATTTTTACCTTTTGTAACAGGTTTTAGTTGAGTGGCTGAACTAAATCTTTGGATATTATCCTGAAATTCTTATCTTAGTTTAATTGCAGGTGGATTACTGGACCGGTCCTGACTGAAAAGGTGGAATTTTCATTTAAAGGATTGGAACCTCTTATTTTATAATTATTTATCCCGCTGGGTAATTTTGCGGACCACTGAAGTTGCCGGATTGGCAGGCTTCATTTCATGTATATGCTGTACGCATTTGAACCAAGGTTAACTAATGGCCTGGGGATTTTTTGTTTTCCCAGCTGTTCAACCTGTGACCGATGGCTTACTGTATGGTATAACAAAAAGGACCCGTTTTGGCAGGTCCTTTACAACTGGAGAATTTCTCCTCCGGACTTGATGTCCGGTTTTGCATCCGTTACATGGCTTTTTAAACCATGGTTTCAGATCAGAAACTTAAGGGAAAACCTCTCTTTTAAATCCGGGTAAAGGTGGTGAGGCATTCCCTAAAAAAGCTACCGGTAACCCGTCCTTTTTGTGGGCTTTTTTTCTGATAACTGATCTTTTTGGCTGATTGAAGTGCTCTTTCGCATTCTTCAAAAACTTGTTTGTTTATCATGACTTTTAAGATTTGGTACGGTGAAAACTAATGATTCTGTACGCTCATTTGACAATTCTGGTAGAGTTGACACCGCTTTGGGCATAACCCGCATAGGGGGAGGGCTGATTGAGAAGCCGCTCTACTTTCTTTTTGTGATTTTTCTTTCCTATCTACTGGTAGATCTGGTAGCCACCCTGGTGATGTTCGGCCCGATTGAAGAATGGTTTATTCCCCTTTATCATTTTATTGCCGGGTATATCCTGATCGCCTTATACTTCCGGTATGTACTGCCCGACTTCTTTATCCATGGAAGAAAAGTCCGGGCTGTTTGTTTCCTGCTCATACTCCTTTCCGGTTTGGTTGGGACCAAACTTTTTATTTTTCAACAGGTTTTTGGGGAACCGGTCAATCTAAAATCTTTTCTGCTCAATGAGTTCCTCCGGATATTTCATTTTCTTTTCCTTACTTCAGCCATCTGGGTACTCTACCAGAACATCGGGCTAAGGCAGAAAAAGTACGAGATGGAAATGGAACATGAAGGCCTGAAGGTTGCACACCGGTCCCTACAGTTAAGCCCCCACTTTGTGCTGAATGCACTCAGCCATTATTCTGGACGGATAGCTGCTTTGTCACCGGATCTGTTAGTGGAATTTTCCAATCTCACTTCTCTTTTGAGGTACAGCTTCAAGGAACACGGGGTCCCCAATTCCTTAAAGGAAGAAATGGATGCTGTGGGCCACTACCTGCAATGTCAGAAACTGCGGTTTTCCCGACTGTCCCTGGTCAAACGAATTGATCTGGACCCGGCTTCATTGAACCTCCCCATGCCCAGGCTTTGTCTGCTTACCCTGGTAGAGAATGTGTTTTTTCACGGGATTTATGAGGACAGGAAGAACCCCTGCATATTTTCTTTTTTACTGGCTCCCTCGGTAATTGGGGAGGGTTTTACTTTCACTGCGCACATCTTTAACCCCATGACGGAAAGCGGACCTAACTTCCGGACAGGTTTTGGGGCAAGTTCTGTCTTTAGGGTTCTGAAGTACAATTATGGAGACCGGTTCCACTGTTTCATCTCTTCTTCCGGAAACGAATATTCATTGTTTATTACCATAGATTATGACACAGAAAACAAAGGTAGGACTGATTGATGACGAGGAATCGGTGTTAATGTTATTAGGAGGGCTTATTGCTATGCTACCGGAATATGAAGTTGGTTTTGCCACTACTGATCCGGTGCAGGGACTGGAATGGATCCGCAGGGCAAGGGCTGAAATCCTGATCACTGATATCATTATGCCGGAACTGGGCGGGCTTGAGATTTCCAAAAGACTGCTGAATTCCAGAGTTCCGGTGATCATCTGTTCGGGGCATCCAAGCTATGCAGTACACGGTTTTAAAGTGGATGCCGTTGATTTTTTGGTCAAGCCCCCGAGTCCCCATGAACTTTCAGATGCACTCGGGAAAGCCAGTAAGAAAATTGATGCCCTTTATTGGGTCAGACAAACCGTGGATGAGGATTTTGTGGTTATAGGGGAAAAGTACAGCCATAACAAATATGTAGTGAAGCCCGATGATATCCTGTTTATGGAACAGCGGGAAAAGCATTCAGTAGTAAAGTATGGGGAAAATAAAGAGTTTATGCTTTTCTCGACCTTTGAAAAAAGCCTTAATAAACTGAAGTCCCCCTATATGGTGAGAATCCACCAGTCCTACGCTGTGAATATCCTAAAAGTTAAGAGCCTGAAAAAAGATCAGTGCGAGCTGTATTCCGGTGATCTGATTCCAATCAGCAGGCTCTACAAAACCGAAATCCATGAGCTATTTTACAATAAAATGATCAATTGATTTTGTGTTTTTGTCAGCAGGGGTTTCTTTATTTTTGTTATAAATATTTTTACCTGTTTCCCGGTAGAGCCGGTACCTGATCCTTCGTTCAAAATCAGACGTGTCTTCAGGAAAAAACCGGTTGACCATCATGTGAAGATGGTTGAAAATAAGCCGTAGATGGGCCTCTTTTTCCAAATTGAAGCACTCATGACCGCAGATGGTTTTTACATATGTTTCTGTGTCAAACTGGCCGTTTTCATCCTTTTCCAAGAATGAAAAGTCCTTTTTATAGGTTATTACCAAAGCGGATTGCATTGCTTTTACCTGCTGCTGCAGTTCAGCGAAAATAAGTTCTTTGGATGGGGAACGTCCTATAATTTTTAACCATAGACCAATTACCAGATTTTCCTTCCAATCAGCCGAATGATATAGTCCGGTGTTGTGAATGGCCGTTCTTGCCAGAAATCCGGACTCCAGATGGAACAGCAAATGGGAGTCCTTTAAGCCCATCGTTCCATATTTGCTGTTTTCGGGAAAGTAGTCTGCTGTTTTCCAGTTCCAGCCTTCTTCGGAGAATATGCCGCCGAACCAACTAAAGAGGCTCTCTTTTTGATTCGTGTCCAGATCCAGCAGACGCAGGCGGATTTCTGTTGTGGAGTTCTTTCCGTAAATCAGAAAAAACCAGGTGGGGAGTTTGGACTGTTTCACCTTCTGGCCCAAGTACTGAAAAAGTTGTTCCAGTACCTCAGGAACTTCTGAGCTGCTGACAGTAATGGTGAAACAGAGACAATTTGTTTGGCTTTCGGTAATTGGGTTAAAAGCTCCCCTTAGCTTTGGGACATGTTGGGAGCTGGAATGCTGATAGACAAATTGCGGATAAACAGCTTCCCCGTTTTTCTGAAGGGCAGTTTCTGACGGATACCAAAGCGCCTCAGCGAGATTAAGTGATCCGTTTCGTTTAAGTTCCTGCCAAACGATCTGTAGATCATCCGGATTGCTGGGCTTGACCAGCAGCTCACGGTCCATATTCCCTGCAAGAACAGTTTCCGGAAGATCCATTGAAGCAAGTTTTCTGGATAAAGTTTCAGCGTCGGAAAGATTTTCTTTAGCAAGTTTCCATCTTCTTGGCTGCAGGCATAGTTCTCCCCAATTAAGCCGGGGTGTACAGGACAAATGGCCAAGGAAACTGCTTTGATAGGGCAGGAACCTGTACCGGTCCTGATGCCCCGTTTCCCATAGAAGCCGCATGGCCGGGTGGCTGATATGACTCCCGTTCAACGGGTGCAGGACTACCGGGACAACCTGTTTACCGTTGTTTTTATGGAACAGGTGTATCCTGTTGTCGCTGATTCCGATATAGAGATCACTGAAGGAAAGCTGTTCAGCTGATGGGGTGGGAAACGGTGAGATTTCATGTTTAAAAATATTTTCAGCCGCACAGATATGGTTGATGGACGCTGTTTCGCTTATCATCAGATTGGCATATATCACATCCGGATCATCAAAGACAAGATCCCGGGTTTTTTCTGAATAGCTTTTTATCCGTGAGTCCCTGTTAAACCGTCCCGTATAGACAAAGGGGCGGTTGCAGACCATATTTTCTATAACCGGATGGCCATCTTGATCAATCCGGTAAAGTATCTGGAGGTCGTAAATCCCATTATCCAGCTTTCTGTGCGTGACGGTGTTCCGTAGGTCGATTTCTTTACTTTCATAGGCTGTTAATGAGGCTGCAATGTCTTTTGTTGCTTCTTTTAAGCCCGGATATTGAAACTCGCCGGACACAAATTCACCTTCTCCCAAAAGATGGGAGAGACTTACAAAGCGGTCATCAAAGCGGTTGGTGAACCATTTTTTGAAATTTGAGAGATATGGGCTATCCTCCTTTGCAAAAAGATTGCCTGCTGAATCGATGAACTGCTTCAGGGTCCTTCGGATTTTCTCGGGAACCTCTACCGGGTTGGTCAAGATGATATCCGTTCCGTTTTCCCCGGTTTTCTTCGTTGGTTTATCAGGGACAAGAAAACCCGTAGCTACGATCTTGGACCAGAGGTCTTTTGCTTTTTCATTTCCAAGGGTAAACCCGGCGGGCTTTATCAACCGGAGAAAGTCAGTGAATTTGATGGGTTTATCGCAAGCAGATGCAAAGAGTGATTCAAACAGCCTGTTTTCCGGGACTTTACATTCCTTCCAATGTTGTGCTGTACCATCATAGACCATGGCATGGTAATACCCGTATTTACTTCTTAGACCCGGGGTCAATAAATATTCAGAAGTTAACAGGTCATATGATCCGATAGCACCTGTTGATCTGTGCTGGGAAAGCTGTTTGGACTGAAGGGGGAGGTCCATATTCATTTTGGTTCCCCATTTTCCTGTTCCGACCCCGGCAAACAGGCCGAATGGGGTAGGGCGGAAACGGCCCCTGAGCAGGTATTTTCTCAGCTTGATTCGGATCTTTTGGTCAAGATCATTAAAAGACCTTTTTTCCAGCTCCCGGGCAAAATCTTTTGAGGAGAGTGAAATGGCCGCTATGATCTGGTCCCTGTTTTTTTCCAGCACTTCGGGATCTTCATGGTCAAAATGGAAAAGCGGCGCTCTATATACAAACTGCATATCGGGATTGTTTTTTCCAATCCTAGCCAGAATTAAGGCTGATACCACAATAGGGTCAGGATTAACATGGGTTTAGGCATAACTGACACACCTCTTGGCTGTTGTTGCTTTGTTTTGATGCTTCCGGAGGGGAAAACTGGTATATGTATTACAAAAACATCAAGGGCGCTATCAAAATGGTTCTTTTTCCAGTTTTTAAAGCTAAAAATGGGCTTTGGGATGTTAGTCGGTGAACCTTAAACACACATGCAAAATAAATGGGTTAACAACTATTTGGCATAATTAGCATAGGTTACGGCATAACTAACATAGGTAAGGAAGAGAAAGGGCTGTTGAAAGAGAAAAGAAACAGCGATCTCAGCGATTTTGAAGGTGAGTAGTTCAGTGTTGATATGGAGTTGTTTTTTCACCGGGAAGCAGTCTGGCTTGAACATGATGAGTCAGTCCTTATTTCCCATTGACCCTTAACCTGAATTTTTATGGTATTTGATTAAGACTTTACTGATTCTTAAACAGGCAATCGATGGTCATTTCTCCCTGGCTTTTGATTTCAAAAAAATAACTGGGATTTGATAATGATCTTTGCAAATGTTGAAGGCGAGTATCAATTAAACTAAAAGATCCAGGATGGTATTATTTTTCCCTGACAATAAGTTTAACTTAATGATGGGTATTAATTTGGAAGATAGATGTGAAATGTTGCTCCTTTTCCTAATTGGCTTATAGCAGTTATGAATCCATTGTGGCTCTCAATTATTTTATTGCAGATGGCCAATCCGATTCCGGTCCCCGAATACTCAGATTTTTGGTGCAATCTTTGGAATATGGTGAAAATAAGGTTGCTGTATTTTTGTTCAAAGCCGATCCCGTTATCTTCAACAATGAGCTGAATATAGGTGTCACCTGTGAGTGAATCAGGGGCGTTGAGGATATTGTCTCTGGAAACAGTTTGGTGACTTATTTTTATAACGGGGCATTCGGTGCAAAACTTTAAAGAATTGCTGATCAGGTTGGCCAACAGTTGCCCCAGCTGCAGCCGGTTTCCTTTTACCATAGGCAATGATTCCATTTGGATTTTCGCCTTTTTTTCGGTTATCACTAAATCAAAATCCTCTAGGACATCACTGATAACTAAATTAAGGTCAACTTCTTCAGTCATTGACTCATCATTTAATTTAGAAATACGGCTGTATTCTAACAGTGACCTGATTAGTTCTGACATTCTATTAGCCGAAACTTCTAATTTTGTGAGGTATCTAAAGAGGAATTCCTTATCGTCAATATTTTCTTTGATGAGTTCTGAAAAAGTCAGAATCTTCCGCAACGGTTCCTGAAGGTCATGGGAAGCAACATAGGCAAACTGTTCCAGTTCCCTGTTTTGTCTTTCCAGTTCATGTGTATAGGAATTCAATTGTTCCTGGGCTATTTTTTGTTGGGTAAGGTCACGGGTAACCTTGGAAAATCCAATAATGTTCCGGGTTTTATCATGCAGGGCAGTAATAACTACCAGTCCCCAGAATTTGGTACCGTCCTTTCTTACACGCCATCCTTCATGGGTAGCCTTCCCCTGAATTTTTACTATGTTCAATAATTTATCAGGAAGGCCCTTTTCCCTGTCTTCCTCAGTGTAGAACAGTCGAAATGAATGGCCCAGAATTTCCTGCCGCTTATACCCCTTGATCTTCTCAGCACCTATATTCCAGTTTTGTATTATTCCGTCTGCATCTAAAAGAATTATCGCATAATCTTCCACTTCTGCAATCATCTTATGATATCGTTCCTCACTTATTTTTAGCTCATCTTCTGCAAGCTTTTTTTCGGTCAGATCCCTGGTCATTTTACAGTAACCGATCAAATTTCCTTCTTCGTTGTATAAAGGGGTAATTGAAATGCTGCCCCAGAATTTGGTGCCGTCTTTTCTTTTCCGCCACCCTTCCTGTGCTGCCCCTCCTTTATCCAGGGCTTCGGTCAACATCTTTACAGGCAGGTTATCATCAAGGTCTTCCTGTAGATAAAAGATACTGAAGTGCTTTCCAACAATTTCATTCTCCCTGTATTGTTTGATTTTCTCAGCTTCCTTGTTCCAGTTTTGTATTATTCCGTTTTTATCCAGAATGATTATCCCGTAATCCTTAATCTGTTCAATTATTTTCTTATAAAGACCATCCAGCGCTGTTCTTTCTTTATTTCCGGCAATTTGCATTTTTAAGATCTGACAGTATGTAATTGGTTATTAGGATCTATTTTAAAGATGTTGCAGAGCTTTTTCACCATTTTTGCTGATTTGGATGATTTGACGATAAAATCTTCAGCTCCTAATATTCTGCTTTCTTCCAAAAAATGTGTTTCTGAAGTGGTAGAATACATAAAAATTTTTGTGTTTTCAAGTTTCGTAAAATTCCTCAACAAGCGAAGGCATTCAATGCCGTTCATTTTCGGCATATTCACATCTAGAAAAATGTAATCGGGAACATATAGGGGCTCAGTTTTCAGCAAATCGATTGCTTCCTCACCATTATAAACCCCCTTAAAGGTTATATCACGGTTAATTATTTTAAGGTAAATCTTAAATATCTCATGATCATCTTCGTCATCATCAATCATCAAGCACTTCCTGTTTTCCTGCATGGCGAATTCTATGGTTCTTTATATCATTTAATAAAGATAGCAAATAATACCCCATGATGAAGGGAGCGGGTTTTGTCCCGCTTGAGTTCCTGCCGCTGTATCTGCAGATTCTCGTGGTTGTCCCGGTTTAGCAGTAGCTCCTTGTCCCTATAGCCAGCAAGGATTTGCTCTGGTATGCCTATATCGTCCAGTTTTATGGTCAGTTCTTTTGGGGCCGGGTTGCTATCCCGTCAAGCTTCCATCTTTTTGGTCTGAAGACAGATTTTTCCCGAGTTGGGCTATGGACAGTAAGGGATTTGTGAGAGGGTGCTGCTCTGGTAGGGAAGGAATCTGTACCTGTCCTGATGGGCGGTTTCCCAAAAGTAACCGCAGGATGGGATGGTGATCTGTTCTCCGTTCAGGGAAATTCTTTTATATCCGGATCCTGTTGAATCTTCCTGTATAGACAAAGGGACGGTTGCAGGCCATATTTTCAGTGACTGCCTTGATTATTTGGATTGAATATGGCCCCCCGTTCAACCTAAATAAATTTCTTTCAACACCAGGTGATTTGGTTCCTTTGGGTCAAAGGTTAGAAATTTTCTACTGTATCTTCACTTTCATTTTGCTTGTCACTGATTTTTTCGGTAGAATGAGAAGAAAAAAATGGTTAATTATCAATGAATCCGCAACTATAAGAAATACTTTCAAACATCCTGCTTTTTCCTGACCTTCCTTTTTATGGGATCAGGGAGGTATTTCAACAGCCAGATGGAGGCTATGGCCATCAGTACAGAACCTATGAAGGTGATGATGGCAAATCTGGTATTTCCGTTCAGGGCATTGTTTAATGCCCCAAAAAGAAGCCAGATCTGAATACTGATAAAAAGTATCTGAAGCATAATAATTCCGGTAAGGAGCGTATTGGTCTTATTTGGATGGGCTTCATTTTGAGATCTTCTGAAATTGCTCATTGGGGCTGTTGTTTTGATTATTCCATTGCTTTGACAAAGACTTTCCCCTCCTTTACCACTACATCCAACTGGGGTAACGGTCTAGGCGGGGGGCCCTGTAACACCTCACCGGTGTCTGCACTGAACCAGCCATTGTGACAGGGGCAGTGGATTTTGTTCTCCTCTTTTTCATATTTTACAGCACAGGTAAGATGGGTGCATTTCTGCTCGAAAGCCCGCCACTCTTCCTCTTGCAAGTGAATGAGAATATAGGGTATGTGTTCGTTTCCCTGGATCTCAAATTGGAACATTTCTCCAACTGCAACTTCATTTTCATTTACAATGAAATGCTCTCCTTCCAGAGGCTTCTCCGGAAAGGCGATGGCACGGATGACTATAAAACCGTTGCTCAGTGCGAATGCGCCCGAAAGCAATCCCAGAATTTTGGCAAACTCCCGTCGGCTAACATGGGTTGCCAATTTTGTTTCGATGGGAAAATCATCTTTCCATTTCGGGTCTTTTTCAGGATCATTTTTCATAACCTTGGACTTATGGGATGATCAATTGATGTGTCCCTTTTGGCATCATGATATTTACCTTGGTGTTCACTTCCTGCTGACCAAACAAAAAGGAGTTGACAGGAACACTGTCAGGCCGCATTCGTTCAATTTCTTCCCGGGTTCCGTAGAACAACGCCTGACTTGGGCAGACCGTAGCACACATGGGTTTTTTGCCTGCGCTGGTCCTGTCGTAGCACATATTGCACTTCATCATCAGCTCAGCTTCCTCCATTTTCTTTGGTACTCCGAAAGGACATGCAAGTACACAGTTGGAGCAACCGATACACCGGGAAGTATCCGCGGTATGAACCACCCCAAACTCATCCTGATGTATGGCATCTGCAGGGCAGACATTGGCACAGGTGGGGTCTTCGCAATGCATACATACCTGGACTGTGGTCTGGGGACTTTTTGCCCTGTCCACGTAATTTACATGGATCATACTTTCCTGTCCGTTTGTTTCGCACTCTGCACAGGCCATTTCGCAGGCATGACATCCTATGCAGCGCTGCATATCCACGAAAAAGCCCATCTCCTGATTATAATTTGTTTTCGGCATAGTTCTGTTCTTAAAAGTTAGACTTGCTTATAATTTTTTGTTACAGGGAACTTTGAAAGGCAGTTTCCCTATTGTGCTGGGAGCCTTTTTTTCCGGTTTTTTCCAGCTGACAGGCGCAGACCTTATACTCTGGAATTTTCGATACTGGATCCAGGCTGTCGATAGTCAGTTGGTTTGCGGAGAATTTTCCTCCCCAGTGATATGGAATGAATACCGTGTCTTCCCGTATAGTTTCTACCACGATGGCAGGGAATTCAGCTTCCCCTCTTCTGGTTTTTACCTTAATCAGATCATTGGTTTCTATTCCATAGTGATAAGCGAGCTTGGGATGGATTTCCAACAATGGTTCGGGATACTGATCCACTAGCTTTCCTATTCTTCTTGTTTGCGTGCCACTCAGATATTGGGATACAACCCGGCCTGTGGTGAGTACTACCGGATATTCCTTGGAAGGTGTCTCAGTGGCCGGACGGTAAGTCACGGGAATAAAGTGCGCCTTTTGGTCCGGGGTTTCGAATTTTCTGTCTTCCCAAAGCCGAGGGGTGCCGGGATCATCCAGGGATTTGCATGGCCAAAATATACCCATGTTATCCACTATCTTTTGATAGGTGATTCCATAATAGTCGGCAGTGCCCCCTTTGGAGGCCACACGAAGTTCATTGAAGATGTCTTCACTGGTAGGGTAGTGGAACTTGTCTCCGGCTCCCAATCTGTCCGCAAGCTCCATAAGAATGTCGCCGTCTCTTCTTGCCTGCTTAGGTGGGGTGACAGCGGCATTGATTTTTACCACCCGTCCTTCGGCCGTAGTGACGGTGCCTTCTTCCTCTTCATGGAGGGATCCGGACATGATCACATCAGCATAGCGGGCGGTTTCACTCAGAAAAGTATCAATGCATACATAATATTCTAATTTCTCCAGTGCCTCCCGTACAAAGTTGTTGTTTGGCAGAGAAACCAGGGGATTGAAACAGATAGAGATCAGACCTTTGATTTCCCCGCGGTGAATTGCCTCTATTTGCTCGTATGCAGTGATCCCTTTGCCGGGCATATCTTTCTCTTCTATCCCCCACACGCCGGCGATGTATTTCCTGTGTTCCGGATTGGTGATGTCCCGGTTACCGGGCAGTTGATCACATTTATGGCCATGCTCCCGGCCTCCCTGACCATTTCCCTGACCCGTGATAGTCCCATAGCCACAATAAGGTTTACCTATTCTCCCGGTGGCCAAAACCAGATTGATACAGCTGGAGACATTTTCTACCCCTTTACTGTGGTGTTCTATTCCCCGTGCATGGAGCAGGAAACTGGTGCTTGCCTTTCCCCACATTTCTGCGGCCTGATAAATTAGATGTTTGGGAACTCCCGAATGTTTCTCTGCCCAGTCCAGATCATAATCTTTTACGGCAGCTATCGTCTCCCGGAAACCTGTGGTATGATTGGCTATGAATTCATCATCCAGCCAGTCATTATCCACCAGGATTTTCAGCATGGCACCAAAAAGTGCTGAATCTCCCCCGGGACGAACCGGAAGGTGCAGGTCAGCTGTTCTCGCCAGTGGGATTACCCTGGGATCTACCACTATGAGTTTGGCTCCGTTGTCACGTGCTTCCCAGATATAATGGGTGAGTGTAGGAAAAGTCTCGCTTACATTCGCACCTGCGATGAGAATCACCTCTGCATGCTTCAAGTCAGCCCAACTATTGGAGGATCTGTCCAGCCCGAAAGCCTTCTTGTTTCCGGCTCCGGCGCTGACCATACAGAGCCTGCCGTTGTAGTCCAGATTTGCAGTTTTGAGCGCGACACGGGCAAACTTACCGATCATGTAGCTTTTCTCATTGGTGAGTGAAACTCCGGAGAGCATGGCAAAGGCATTATTTCCATGCTCTTTCTGAATCCGCCTGATCTCATTGACTGTGCGGCTCATGGCATGTTCCCAGTCAACAGCCTTGAATCCCTTGCCTTCCACCCGCTCTATGGGGCTCATCAGTCTGTCCGGGTGGTTGTTTTGCATATAGCGCATCACTCCTTTGGGACAAAGGCGGCCTTCATTGAAAGGGAACTCCATCCATGGCTCAAACCCAGTTACTTTATTGTCCTTAACTTTGAGCTGTATACCACATTGCATACCGCAGTAGCAGCAGTGTGTTTTTACCAATCTGTCCGGCTCGGCGTTTCCATCATAACCTGATTTTGGAGCGTAGTTTTTGTGAGGGCCGAATTCCTTTATTATTTCGTCAACTGATACGGGTAGCTTTGCCATGGTCTCTACTGTGTTTATTTCTTTATCCAAAAAACTTCCCAGATTCCTCCCTGGCTTTCAAATGCGCCATCGCCAATGCAGCGCGCTTACCTTCAGGACTTAAGTCTATGTGGTTAGTTCCATCTTTTTTACCGTAATTGAACCCTAAATTTTTGGATACTTCTTTCAGATCTTCAATATGGGTCCGGGAAGCAAATTCCTCGTGAGTGTGTGGGCAAACTGCCATTCCACGGCGCCCGCCTTCCGTCTTGTATAAGTTTGCACCGAGTTGCGCCAGTCGCTGGAAGATGTGAAAGAATTTGCCGAAAGGAAGCCATACTAAAAAGAGGATTACAACTATGGCATGGGTCACGGCCATAAACTGGTAGGTTTTGCCTTCCAAAAAGGAGTAATCGTAAGAAATTCCCACTCCGGTCACAGAAATGGCAAGGAGTAAGATCAAGGGTAGCCAATCGTCAGCAAAAGTTTGTGTCGCAATCAGCCCGCCGTCGGTAAAGCGCCGTTTCATCATGATCACTGTGCCAATAGTTACCATGATAGAGCACCACACCAGGCCGTGAAAGGCTATAAATGCCATGGTCGATCCCAATTTGAAAGTTCCTGCTTCAAATCCGAATAACATGACGTAGTAGGTTACATCGTCTCCGGGCTTCAATATAAAATGAATCCAGCCGAACGTCAGTGGTACGGTGATCGCAAAGGCCAGCATACAGCCGGTAGCCAGCAAGAAATGGCCGATCCACCGTGTTTTGCTGCGTGGGGCAATGAACCGTTGAAACAGTATGTTTTTGAAGAAAAGCTTAAAAAGATGTCCTAAATAGGGAATGAAGTGCTTGCTGAATAAAAACTGTACACTGCGTCTCCAATACAGTTTAGTAGGGGGGCGCTGTATCCAGACTGAATAGCGATAAGCTATCCCGAAAACTGCAAATACGGTCCCGATCAAATATGCGATCAGCGCAGGGTCAAAATGCTGCAGATTACGCGAGCCTACCAAAACCAAAATAACGGTTAATCCTACCGCGATTGTAGCCTTGATCAAGGCAGTGGTATTTAAAGTGGAGAAGAGTTTATACATCCTTTTCTGACTTTATCATTTACCTAAAAATATAATAACTGAATATAGGGATTTTCAGCTATGTGTCTGATTTCTATAGGGTAATTGTTGAGTATTTAAATCTTGTCTAAACAGTGAGGTAACAAATCCCTTTAGAAATTTAAGCTTGCGGGAAACAGGTAGGTTCTTATTAAGCCCGTTTCTTTGCCATCGTTAGTCCAATCAGACTTCTGAGAAAGCCAACTAAAACGGCCAGCCAGGCAAAAACAGCAACGTAGATAAAATATTCCGGAATGGAGGATAGGAATTCAATCGAGAGTGCTTCACTTAATCTATAGGTGCAGGCAGTGTACATTCCCAAAGGAAAGACCATGGCCCAATAGGTAGGGTCATATCCAGAGGCTGATGTAGGTACCGGGATTTTCTTTACCAAGTGCCTCCATGCTCCCAATGCGATAAGTAACGGAATCCACCACGTTCCAGCCGCCCAGAAAAGCAGTGTGAAACCTTTCAGAAACGGGAGTATTTCGTTTATGAAATTGTACTGGGAAGTATGCAGAATCAGCATAGAACCTGCAAGTGTGGTAATAGCGGTAGCTCCCATGTTGATCCAATAAGGAGCACCGAGCTCCATTGCATTCAAGGAAAAAAAAGAAATCCGGTAAATAATCAGGGACATAAAATACAGGTAAAAAACACATCCCACTAAAAATAAACACAAAGCCACAAACAGGTAAACCGGAGCATTGTTGCCAAAATCTACCGATGCCAGACTGATCAGGGTGGATAAGGCCTGAATGGATACAATGACAACCAGCCAGGTGCCGTTTATGCCCTCATTCAAAGGTTTTTTGTCTTCCGTTACTGTGATCGTATAGAAGAACGAATAGCCTACAACAAGCCAAATTATAGCCGCAAAAATTAAGATCGCTTTAGCGAGAAAATAATTATCCAAAAAAAGAATAAACTGGTTTCCTACAATGCAGAGAGCCGCAATTATGGTGAAAAATCCAGGGCCTTTGTTATAGCTCTTGAAATCGCTCACCACATCGTCCCAAAATGCAAAACAACGGTAGGTGAAAATCCCCGTCAAGACCCCGAGAAAGACTAGATTTATATAAAATAGTATGGTTGCAAAAACTCCAAATCCACTGAAAAGAGAAGCAATTGATACGATTCCGGTAGCCATCACAAGTGCAAAATAGGCTGGCAATAGCGTCTTTATTTTTTCTTGGAAAATGTTCATGTGGCGGCGAAATGATCTTTATCAAATTGTGAAAATCCTTTCATTAAACCAAAATACCCAGCAGACAAATGGGAGAGCATCACCTAAGAAACTAACCTTAATGGCGGTCTTTCTATACTAAAATATCAACCATCCATTTTTGTCAAAGGAAAATTTCCTGCCCCAGAGTTTTTCGGTGTCTTTTGAAGAGATGAACCATGAGTCTACAGCACGCTTCAGCTTTTTTAAATTGCCTGTTTATCAATTAACTAATTCGCTAAATGACTATTCAACGTCTCATAAATTGATAACGGCTGTTTTTTAAATTCCTTTTCCGTACAAATTTTATTTTGGGATAGTTGGTTCAGAGTCAAACTAAGCTCTGTAGTCCCAAATCCCATCATCCAGTTTTCATTTCCTCATCGTTTGATCCATTCCTTGAACTTTCCGGCTTTTGTCTGGCTTACCACAGCTTCTTCGGGAAAGGAGGGGGAAAGATGCAGCAGAAGCTTTCCATGTCCGTTTGAGCGGAAATGGACGCAGGCACGGAAGTGGATGATCATCTTTCGGTTTACCCTGAAAAAATCCCTGTTGGGAAGTTTCTGTTCCAGCTCATCCAGTGTCTGGTTGAGAAAATAGGTGGTTTCTTCTGAGGTGACCAGGTAGTTCAGCCTGTTTTTGTGATAAATGAACCGGATGTCCTCCAGCAGGACTGGGATGGTGCGGGTTCCCTGCTGTACCAGCAGAATTTTAATGTCTTGCTCAACAGGGCTTTTTTCCTCCTTATTTCTTAAGATGTGGTAGTAAAACAGGTAGTAGATGTTAAAAAGAAATACGGGCAGGACCATACCTGAAAAGGTACTGTGGGAAATCAGCTGTTCATGGGCAGATGTCATTTCAAAATACAACTTATAAAAGGTTAGAAAGAAAAAATCGATCAGGCCCGGAAGTATTACCCCCAGTGCAAATTGCAGGGTTCCCCGGACAAGTGGTTTTTCTTTCCAGTCATAGACCTTGTCAAGTTGTACCGTTACCCAATGCACAAACTCAATAAAGAACCCTGCGATTAAAAACACCGCCAGTAACTTGATGTAGAAAGAGGTTCCCGAGAGTGAATCCAGGTATTGTGCACCGCTTCCGTACATAGCCACAAGAAAGGCGGCTACTACGCATAACAGTACACGCAGAACATGGTCATTGTAGCGGACAGGTAGCTTTTTTTTAGCCAAAACCAGATCAGTTGCTTGCCAGACGTTTGGATTAGTCTGGGTTACCTTATAATTTTTGACAACGCAAGTTGTAGGTATAAGTTAACAAACTCCTTGATAATATGAAGAGGAAGCCTAGGTGGTACCGTATCTATTGGATTTGATTAAATTTATTGTGATGTACGCGGTACAGCTTGGACGGGCAAATCCATTTTGGAAATGTGGCGTTTCATTCAGTTATTCACCCGCTTCATGTTCTTTCTTCCTCTGCTATTGTTTTTTTTCCATAGCTCAGGCTATGTTTGTTTTGTGCCGCTCAGGTACACAGGCCTACCAAATTTTCAGCCCGCGGGCAGTTTTAACCCGGGATCTTATTCCCCTTAAGATTGTCAGAACATGAATTACAATGAACAGTTTGATCTTCTTTATCTGGAGATGAAGAATGATATTGCCTCAGTTGGGACAGCTACCTCAAATCCCCTTTTGGCAGCCGATAAGTCTTATTTAATTGTCAACAACTATTGCGTGCAGGTAAAGGCATTGGACGCCTTTGATTCACAGGAATCAGAAATAACGTTCTTCAAGAAGATCAGGCCACGCTTTGAGGCCGAACTCATTTATTTTGGAGAGCTCTATTTTATCCTTTCAATGATGCCCGAACGGAGAAAGGATAAGATCCGGCATCTTGAGCGTCAATATACACCGATCCTGTTCTATCGCCGGCGATATCAGTTGTTGTATGAATATTGGCGTTTGGGCAGATCCGACTGCGACCTGCAGTTGTTTATCAGAGAAGAACAGAATTTGCCTTTACTGTTAACTCCTCCTTTGCCGATTGGGGACAGGCATTCCACTCCGGCAGGGAAGGTTTTTGCCAGGTTCCATGCCCATCAGGAGCTTCATAATTATTTGGAAAAAGAAATCAAACGGCTTAAAAGCAGGGGAGAAAGCGGTTCAGGTTCCATTATCTGGACTGCCACCAAAGCAGCACTTGTGGAACTTGCCTATGCATTAAAAGCTTCCGGGGCCATCAACAACGGCAATGCCTCCATCCGTGATATTGCCTCCCATCTGGAACAAACATTCCGTCAGGATCTTTCCCAGTTTTACCGGACCTTTCAGGAGATACGGATCCGAAAAAACAGCCGGACCACTTTTTTGGATCGTCTGAAGGAAAAACTGGAAGGCTGGATGGACAATACTGACTTAAACGGCAAAGGGGAAAACTGATTTTTTTCTTCCCCCTTCGGAATGCAGTGTGACCGTTTCAGGGGATTCTGTTCCAGTTTGCATGCTCAAAATCACACGGATATTATGGATGCTATCTCTTGGGGAGAATTTCTGAAAGGTCTGGGAGCTGTTCTTGTTTTCTATTACGCCTATGTGTTCATCCGCTTCCTTCCTTCGGATTTTCGGGACCTGATCCGAAAGTTAAACAGTAAGGGTTCAATTAATTTAATTACAGATAGTTATATATCTGTATTAGATAAAATGGCGGAGCTGATTTCCAGAATTGACCGGGAAATAATTCCCGTTTGCAAAACGGAAGAGGAGTTCATTGAACAGTTCCGACTTCGGTTGCTCCGCTCCGGACTACCCGATTCACCTGCTGTCCGCAGAATACTGACAGGGCATGTTTTACTGGCAGCAAAGCTCCGGGAGTTGTCCCTTTCTGAAGACCAACTGATAGTTCTCCTTGACGGCTCCCTTAACAGCTAGTCCTGATTACCTTAACCACTACACTATGAACAATACAAAAAAATGGATCTTTTCGTGCTGTCTTATTATCATTGGAGGGATAGTATATGCCCAGGACGGGAATGCCGGTATTAATGAGGCCACACAACAGGTGCGCGGATACTTTCAGTCAGGGACAAACTTGATGTATGCCATTGGGGCAATAGTCGGATTGATAGGCGCAGTCAAGGTGTTCAACAAATGGAACAACGGGGAGCCCGATACCGGAAAGGTAGCGGCTGCATGGTTCGGATCATGTGTATTTCTGGTGGTGGTCGCGACGGTGCTGCAGAGTTTCTTTGGGCTCTGAGCCACCGTACCGGAGACCAAAAGGACAGCAGGGGCTGCTTTGAGAAAGCCACTCAACTTACAAGTCTGTAGGTATTTAATTATGCTATGATCAAGTATACCATCAACAAGGGGATCAACAAGCCGCTGGAGTTTAAGGGACTGAAGGCACAGTACATCGGGTACCTGGCTATCGGGCTACTGCTTTCCCTGATGGGTTTTGCGGTTGTCTATGTGCTCGGTGTATCCAGGTTGGGGTGCTTATCGGTTGCTGCAGTGCTTATAACGGGCGTTTTCTGGACGGTTTTCCGGCTGAATGCAACCTATGGTGAACATGGGCTGATGAAGAAACTGGCCCAAAAGCAGATGCCTAGTTCCCTGGTAATCCGCAGCCGGAAGATATTTCTAAAACTTGCCACCGACTGAACATGGACTTGGAGCGACTACTGCCCATATACAAAGTGGAGCAAAATCTGATCCTTTCCCGTCAGGGAGATATGACAGCGGTTTTTGAGGTGGAACTGCCCGAGCTGTTCTCACTCAGTGCTACCGGTTTTGATTCGGTGCATCATGGCTGGAACAAGGCTATCGGTGTGCTTCCGGGAAATACCGTGCTGCATAAGCAGGACTGGTTTGTGGACGGTTCCTACCCTGGGAGTTTTGAACGAAAGGACCATTCCTTCCATTCGATGGCAAGTGAACGCTTCTTCGAGGGCCGGCGCCACCTGGACCACCGTTGCCGTTTGTTCATTACAAAAAGGCCTAAGGGAAGCAAACTGGGAAATTCTTCCTTGTCCAACCTGCTGCGTAAATCCATGGTACCGGTTGAGACCATGATGGATACTGCCCTGGAGGATTTTGTGAATGTGACCGGACAGCTTAAACAGATTCTCGCTGATGCAGGGATCGGGCTGCGGCAGCTGAACACAGATGAAATTACGGGGACTGCCCGGAAAGCAGGAATCCTGGAGGAGTACCTCTCACTCGGCAGTTCCGCTGTCCTGCAGGATATCCAGTTTAAACCGGAGTGGAAAATTGGGGATAAGCATGTTCAGCTCTATTCGCTGGGGGATGTGGAAAATCTGCCTTCCACGGTCAGTCCTCATGCTGTCTTTGAACCGTACGGAACAGATCAGACGGATTTCCCGATCGGTTTTTCCGCTCCGGTCTGCAGCCTGCTGGCCTGCAACCATGTTTATAACCAGTTTCTGTTTATTGAAGATCACCAAAAGAAGTTGAAGGAAATGGAATCCAAGCGGCTCCGCCTGGAGTCCCTCTCCGGTTATTCCAGGGAGAATGCCATTGCAAGGGATGCCACGGCGGAATTTCTGAATGAGGCGATTTCAATGGGAAGGAAGGCGGTCAAGGCACATTTTAACGTGATGGTGTGGACTGACAAACGGGAGGAAGCTGGAAGGTTGCGCAACCTGACTGCGGGTGCACTCGCCAAAATGAATGTGGTACCCAAACAGGAAACAGTTGGGGCGCCACAGATTTTCTGGGCAGGGTTTCCGGGGAACCAAGCGGCATTTCCCGTGAATGAGACCTTTGATACCTTCATCGCACAGGCCACTTGTTTTTTCAATACCGAAACGCAGTACAGGACTTCACGCAGTCCAGTGGGGATCAGGTTTGGGGACAGGATCACCGGGTATCCTGTCCATGTGGATATTTCTGATGAGCCTATGAGCAGGGGACTGATCACCAACCGGAACAAGTTTGTATTGGGACCTTCCGGATCGGGAAAGTCCTTTCTGACCAACCACCTGATGCGCTCATACCATGAGCAGGGAAGCCATGTGGTGCTGGTGGATGTGGGACATTCCTACAAGGGGCTTTGTGAACTGGTCGGTGGCTACTATTTTACCTATGAAGAGGATAATCCGGTCCGGTTTAACCCTTTTTATATTGAAGAAAGAAAAAGACCGGAAACGGAGAAAAAGGAAAGCCTTAAAACCCTGCTCTATGCATTGTGGAAGAAAGAGGATGAACACTTCAGACGCTCGGAGTATGTAGCGCTGTCCAATGCCCTGTCCGGCTACTTTGACCTACTGGAAAATCAGCCGGAGCTTTTTCCCTGCTTTGATACCTTTTATGAGTTTCTCGACATAGAATTCAGAAGGACGCTGAAAAAGGACGGGGTAAGGGGACGGAACTTCGACCTGGACAATTTCATGTATGTGCTGCGTCCCTATTACCGGGGAGGAGAGTTTGATTACCTGTTAAACGCCCGGGAGAAGCTTGATCTGCTCCGGCAGCGGTTTATTGTATTTGAGCTGGACAACATCAAGGACCATCCTATTCTGTTTCCGGTTGTTACCCTGATGATCATGGAGATTTTTATCTCCAAAATGCGGAAACTGAAGGGGATCAGAAAGATTATCCTGATCGAGGAAGCCTGGAAGGCCATTGCCAAGGAAGGGATGGCTGAATACATCAAGTACCTGTTCAAAACTGTCCGCAAATTTTTTGGGGAGGCCATCGTGGTCACTCAGGAGGTGGAAGATATTATCTCGAGTCCGGTCATCAAAAATGCCATCATCAACAATGCGGATGTAAAAATCCTGCTGGACCAACAGAAATACCAGAACAAGTTCAGTTCCATACAGGAGCTTTTGGGTCTGACCGACCAGGAGAAAGCCATTATACTTTCGATGAATAAATCGAAAGAGGAGGGAAGGAACTACAAGGAGGTATACATCAGTATTTATAAAAAGGTGTACCGCGTGGAAGTGAGCCGGGAAGAATACCTCACCTATACGACCGAGGAACGGGAGAAAATCAGGGTAGAGGAACTGACCTCAAAATTCGGGTGCCGAAAGAAGGCAATTCAGGTGTTGGCGCAAGAAATCTAAATCCAGTATTCATGAAAATCAGAAAAAGAATCCTTGTCCTGGCCATTCCGCTGGCTGTTGGTCTGACGACATTACCGGTCCAACATGCTTCTGCTGTTCCCATTACTGTAATTATGGAGGCCATAAAAGCAGCGGTAAAGAAAGTAATCCAGGCGATGGATCTGAAGATCCAGCGTCTGCAAAACCGGACGATCTGGCTCCAGAATGCCCAAAAGGTTTTGGAGAACAGGCTCAGTGAACTCAAGCTTCGGGAGATTTCTGAATGGAGTGAAAATCAGCGCAGGCAATATGATGAGCTCTTTGAGGAACTCTGGAAAGTGAAAAGTATCATCTCCCGGTACCAGCGGGTGCGTGACATTGCAGCAATGCAGCGGCTGCTGTTCAGGGAGTACGAGCAGGCCTGGAGCCGGATTAACAGCGCCGCAGTTTTTCGGTCTGATGAGAAACAGGTAATTGGAAAGGTTTATCAGCGCCTGTTAAACGAGTCTTTGGAAAACCTGAACCACCTGACCGGCATCATGACCTCGTTTAACACACAAATGGACGATGCAGAACGATTGGCGTCAATCCATTTGGCTGAGGAACGGATCCGGAAAAATCTGGAAGAACTGAGGGCACTGAATGCCCAGAACTTTAAAATCATGCATGCAAGAGACCTGCATCCCCTGAACACTATAAAACAGAATTATGGACTGGACTGAGGTGATCAAAAGGATAAAGAAATCCGGGGCGCTGATCCTGTCGTTTTGGCTGACCTCCGCAGGGGTAATTGGCCAGACCTTGGAAGAATGGACAAAACAAAAACAGTTGCAGACTGCCTACAAATTAAACCAGCTTGTTGCGCTCCGGGCCTATTCGGATGTTGTAAAGAAAGGTTATCGGATCGCCGAATTAGGGTGGGATGGAGTCGGAGACATACGAAACGGGGAGTATTCTATGCACGGGGATTATTTTTCATCCCTCTCCGGGGTCCACCGGGTGGTTTCAAATTACCCCAAAGCAGAGAACATACTACGGATTGCCCACCTGATCAATCTTGAAGTTGAACGGACAGAAGATTATTTAAAGAGTAGTGGGCGATTCACCACATCTGAAATGGCGGCAATAAGAAGAAACAATCGCTCTGTTCTCCTTAACTCAGAAGCAGTCACTCGTGAGCTGAAATCGATTATGACCAGCGGTCAATATGATATGAAAGATGGGGAAAGATTGGCAGCCGTTGACGGACTCGCCATAGCAATTGAATCGATTTACAGGTCTTTGTCGGATTTCAATAGGGAAGTGCGGTTTATTGGAGTGTTGCGAAATAGGCAGGTATCCGATCAGGAACAACTAAAATCGCTCCATGATGTCAGATAAACTCAGACAGCTTTTTTACCTGGGATTCATCCTGATCGGACTGTTTGGACCGGTTGTGGGGAATGCCCAGACCCACGAGGCAACCCAGCTGATCCTGAATTACCAGAAGCTGACCCAGCTGCAGAAGATCCTTGAAAACATGGTTAAGGGCTACACTATCCTGGATAAGGGCTACACGAATGTGAAAAATATTGCCGAGGGGAATTTCAAGCTTCACGAGGCCTTTCTGAATGAACAGTTACAGGTAAGTCCTGAAGTACGGAATTATTACAGAATAGCAGAAATTATCGGATACCAGCAGCATATTCTCCGGGAATACCTATCGGTTTACAACAGGGTAAAGAATGAAGCAGTCTTTTCTCAGGAGGAGCTTATGTTCTTGCGTGAAATGTACGGGGAACTGTTCAAAATCTCATTCCGCAATCTGGATGAACTGTTCCTGGTCCTAACGGCAGGGGAGTTACGAATGTCGGACTTTGAAAGGCTGGAAGCAGTTGACCGATTGCACACGGAAATGTCCGGCATGTTGATGAACCTACGGCAGTTGAACGGTAAGATAAACTCACTTTACAGCTTGAGGGTACGGATGGCGAATAACCGGGATGCGATAGGCAAGATTAACGGCATTGATCCATGAGAAAACAGGTTGTTCTATCGGTATTTTGCCTATGCCTGTTTGGGGTTTCTGAAGCTCATGCGCAGACCATTTCCGGGAGTGTGGATGGCCTGCATCAGGTTTTGTCCAACCTTTACGATGAAATGATCCCATTGGCCAATGGATTGATCGGGGTTTCCAGGGTTTTGGCTGGATTTGCGGCAATCTGGTTTATAAGCTATCGGGTATGGGGCCATATCGCCAGATCGGAACCTGTCGATATGTATCCGCTCCTCCGTCCCTTTGCCATTGGGCTGGCCATTATGGCCTTTCCACAGGTGCTGGCAGTCATCAACGGTGCAATGGACCCTGTCATCCGGGCAACCGCTGAAATGGTGGAAGACAGTAACCGGGCCATAGCAGCGCATATTGCCGAAATGGAATCAGAAGAGGCGGAGCCCTATATGAATTATACAAATGAAGGGTTGGGCCAACAATATCCGGAAAGCGTTCAGGAAATGGGTGTGTTTGAAAAGCTTGCCAATGAGATTTTTGTTTCCAACCTCAAAGCGGTCCTGAACAAAATGGTTTCTGAAGTCCTTCAGATACTGTTTTTCGCTGCGGCTCTTTGCATCAATACCATCAGGACTTTCCAATTGGTTGTGCTTTCCATACTCGGGCCTATTGTGTTTGGATTGTCGGTCTTTGACGGGTTTCAGCATACAATCTCTGCTTGGTTTGCCCGCTACATCAATGTTTCGATGTGGCTTCCCGTTGCCAATATATTCGGGGCCATTATCGCTAAAATCCAGCTCAATATGCTGGTCCTGGACGGAGACTTTAGCTCTTCTTTGGGGTATATGGTCTTTATGGTGATTGCAATTGTCGGATACCTAACCGTTCCCAATGTGGCCTCTTTTATTGTACAACCGGGTGGAAGGGACAGTCTATTAAATCAGACTACCAAAGCTGCCACCGCAGCAGTTTCAAAAACCCTTAAAGCCTGAAGGAATGTTTTAATTGATAAATGTCAGTGCCCATTCCTGTGTTTGTTCAAACTTGTTTAAAATGATTTACAGCTAAAGGAGGAGTATTTATATAGAAGGGATTTTTCATATTGAAGAATTATTCCCTGAACAAAATCCCGAAGATGTGAAACAGCTAAGTAAAAACGGCGAAGGCTTTTTTTTGAGTTTATACTATCATATGGTTGCAACATGTTCACAGCAACATTTCGCACCTTTAACTACCACTTTTTAGTACCATGATTTTTTATTTTCGGTCTCTTTCTATATAATATTCATGTTCGGCTGAGGAGATTGCGGTCATCTCGCTTCCTGGACCTGTGATGTCATCGGCAGGATTATTTTTGGAGGTAGAAACATGGCTTTTGCCTGCCATTTCTTTTGCCTGCAGGAATTCCGCGATGTTTAACCGTTTCAGTTCACCAGGATTCAATCCTGGGAGGTCCTGTTCTTGCGCTGTCGGATAAAGTCCGATGGGATATTCCCACACTTTTGCATATCCAAAATCTTTGAGTGCTTCCCTGAGCAATTGCCGGGTTGCATGGTTGTTACCTGATGGATCAAGCTCAAATGGTGCTAAAATTAACTGTGGCTTTTCCTGTTTAACCGTTCCTGCAATTTTATGTGCCAACGCATCAAAATTAGGATGATTCCTTGCAGGAAGAGAAGCACCTTTTCCCTCAAAAAAAGTTACTTTATAATTTTTTGCTCCAAGAACTTCAAGTTGAGTGCAAATCGGTTCTTTACGGATCAGCCTAACCTCTTCTGAGGCACAGTTCTTAAAATCCCGTGGAGATGGTACTTCATCTGTAGCTAATAGGACAGCAATTTCAACATTTCTGCTGACCAACATCGCAATCAGTCCGGCACAACCCAAAGGTTTATCTTCCGGATGTGTGACCAGTACTAAGCAACTTTGTATATTTTCAAAATCTTTAGAAGAAATTTCACTTGCCTGCTTTAAAAAAAGAGCTTTATCCAACACTCGTTCCTTTATCGTGTTTCGCATAAAAGTATGTTACTGTATATAGGTTTTTGGAATAAGGAGCCGGTTGATGTACGTAAAATCTTGGGTACCGGTTTAATCAGTTAAATGGATTCATCTACTTTGATTTTATGTCTTTCTTTCCAGTACTGTACCAGTGGTGATTAAGTTAATCGCCGAAAGCTTCCCCTATATCGATGATGTAAACAGATCAGTATGGGGAAAATAGGTATAATAGACGTTACGCTAGGCTAAAAGCTCTATAGCTTCCATGTTATGTTGCATTCCGGCATGGTCTACGGCCATTAAACCCCTGTTGTCCATCAGCATTTTATCGGCTCCCGAATCCAGTAAAAGTTTAACCAGTTCGTTTTTCCCGAACATGCTGGCAAACATCAACGCTGTTCCGCCGTTTCCATGTCTTGCATTTACGTCAGCCCCATGATCCAATAGCAGTTTTGCGATATCGGGGTACCCTTTAAAACAAACGCCCATCAATGCTGTATTCCCATTGAAGTCACGGGCATCCACGTTTGCATTGTTTTTTAACAGGGTTTTTGAAGCCTCGTATTGATTATTATAGGTCGCGATGATCAGTGCGGTAAAGCCCTTTTCATCCTGATATTCTATATCTGCTCCCTTGTCCAGAAGCTGTTGAATCTGTTCACTGTTTCCTGATCTGGCTGAGGTTATTAATTCTTTCATGGTAATCGTTGGGTATACTGGGGAGCTGGTTACTCCCCTTTGTGTTATTGGTTAAGCAGGTATTTTTCCTTGTTACTCCCGACAAAGAACCTGTGGTTACCGATTGCCTTTATAAACTGGCCGGCCAGGTTCTGGGTGGTGCTGCCCATCAACATGAACAATCCTTTCCGGGATTCGCTCATGATCAAAGTGTGTGATCTTTTCACGTAAAATAAAATCTTCAAGTAAAGTGGCGCCACGGTCGCCTGCTGTTAGTGCGTTAGTGTCATCATTAATTTTTAACCCTGGTTGGGAGTCATTTTTTGTTTTGACTGGCCTCTATGTTTTTATACAGGTATTCTACTTTTTTGTTTTCGGTGGCTTTTTGATCCGGTCTTGAGCTTTTCATAGTGGTTTTAATTTTGCGTTTGTGGTTGATGTTGAAGATCAATCTTTATTCCAGCTGCTTAACTACAGGAAATCGGACAGCATGTTTTCTTTTACCATTTTCAAGCTTTGTGTGCATTTTTGACATCTATGCTAATCTTAAGGCATTTTTATGATTGGTGATGCATGCGCTGAGGATATTGTACTCTTAAGGCTGACCCTGAAATCATAAAACCTATGTTTTAAAAAGAGGTATTCTTCCACTAAGCTTCACAGGTAATATAGAAATAATGGGGCAAAATGGTAAAAGTTTTACCCACAAGTAGATCAGTTGAGGGGGCTCCAATTACCGAAGTGCATTGCTAGGTAGTAAAGGAGAAATTTATTGTATGTTCATAACTTATTGATTAATAGGATAGTAATTTTTTTATATAAAGTAATTTATCAATATAGTCCCTCCCGTGATTGGGATTAGAATATGTTCGTTCTGAGATAATATCTCTTTCTTAAGCAATGGGTTATTTCAAAACGGTAAACCGAAGATTGACATTTTTTTAGCTCCACCTTCGGATTCCGGTGTGACCATCCCAGTGTAATCTGTCACAGTTTGCAGCTTTAAATTATACCGGTTTGAGGATGGGATTTCTTTTGGTGACAACCGACAATAGAAGCCCATGAAGCGGTTTTTAAAAATGATCTAGTTGAACCCATGTTTCAAAACCTAAAAAATCTGGACACTGCATTCCAGCATGTTAAATATTTATCGCTGTTGACCATCCTCTGCTCGATGGTTTTTGCGGGGTATGTGGGTATAGAGGCTATGAATGCTACGGAATCCGCACAGCAGCGGATTTATATACTAGCTGAAGGAAAAGCACTGGAAGCATTTGCTGCCACAAAGCGGGAGAATATTCCTGTTGAGGCGAGGGACCATGTAAAGATGTTCCATCATTATTTCTTCACGCTGAGTCCGGATGAGAACTTCATCAGGGAACAGGTGACAAAGAGCCTTTATCTGGCGGACGTTTCGGCAAAAAGGGTTTATGACAACCTACGCGAACAGGGGTATTATACAGAAATGGTTTCTGCCAATATAAACCAAACCCTGAAAATGGACAGCGTTGTGGTTTCTACAGATTCCTATCCTTTTGCTTTTAACTATCACGGTACGCAGCGGATTATCCGTCCGACTTCCGTTGTCACACGCCAACTGGTCACCAGGGGAAGACTCAGGCACATTGACCGCACAGACCAGAACCCACATGGGTTTCTGATAGAGAAGTGGGAGACAATTTCCAATAGGGATATTAAAGTTGATAAAAGGTGAATATACTCGGCATCCCGGTTGTTTTGCCGGGTCCTAAAACCCGCATTGCAGTGAATTATAGTATCCGCCTTTCTGCAGCATTCAACTGCATGTCTCAGCGGGAAAAAAAACAGGTCTTATTGCTGTTCCTGCTCCTGACCAGTAGTCTGTGCTGCTATATGCTGCTGAAAGAGCCAGCCAGTGATGCATTATTGCCAAAACCACCGGAATGGCAAGTACCGCTGATACTTCACGACTCAATCTATTATAGACAAGTAACATACCGCCCAAATGAAAAACATCCACAAAAAACCGTTTAATGAGAAACAGCGAAAAGAACGGAATTTCCTTCTGGTACTCCCGGTTCTCATCATGCCGTTTCTATGCCTTGCTTTTTATGCACTGGGAGGGGGACAGGGGATTTCTTCCGCTGAAGATGAACTGAATAATGGTCTAAATTTATCCCTTCCGGAAGCAAGTATAGAAGGGGATGTGCCCGACAAACTTGAAACCTATGAGCAGGCGGAACGCAAGGCCACACGCGTCAAAGAGCAGCGAAGAATGGATCCCTTTGCAGATGTTGGTGATAAGGAGGGTCCGGTGGATTTATTGAATTTGGGTCAACAGGAGGATCGGTCACTTAAAGAGACAGAAAATACCATAAGGGAAAAGCTGACTGACCTGGAAAATATCATTGCAGCTAAGGAAATACCAGTTGATCTGCCTTTAAAGAAAACGCTTCCCATAGAACCAACGATTGGAACAAAGGATTCTGATCCTGGGCTGCAAAGACTGGAAGCGATGATGGCATCTGTGGTAGAGCCCGACATAGAGGATCCTGAAATGGTCCGTATTGATGCCCTGCTTGATAAACTGCTAGATGTCCAGCACCCGCAACGGGTAGAGGAGCGGTTGAATCAACTAAGCGCAATCGGGAAATCGGATACCTATTCTGTCAGTACCAGTCCGGAGAGCAGCTTGGAAGATATGGTGATAACAAGAGACGCTGAAAGCGGGGAGAGGAAAAGTAACGGATTCTATACACTGGAACAGGATGTTGCTGTTTCTTTTTCGGAAATCAAACCGGCAATATCCGCCCAGGTAACCACCGATCAGGAAATTGTTAACGGAGCGTCCATTGAAATGGAACTCAGTCAGCCTGTTTATATAAAGGGGGAGAAACTTCCAAAAGGTACAACCCTTACTGGGACTTGTTTCCTGGACGGGGAGCGGCTTAAAATCCAGGTGCAGGCAATCCGCTCCGGGAACCTTATCATTCCGGTAAACCTGGAGGCTGTGGACCTGGATGCGCTTCCGGGGATCAGAATACCCAGTGCAATCTCACGCGATGCTGTCAAACAGGGAGCAGGAGAGGGAATTGAGTCAATGAACATGATGACCATGTCACCATTGTGGGAAGCACAGGCATCCATGGCAGGAATGGAGGCAGTTAAAGGTATATTTTCCAAGAAAGCCAAACGCATAAAAGTAAAAGTCAAAGCTGGACACCCGCTGTTGTTGGCTGATATTTCCGGTCATTATTAACTACTTAACTCTATTGAACATGAGAATATCGATGCTGTTGATGGCACTCTTGCTGTCCAAAATCTGCTGCGCCCAAGTAGTAAAGGAGGCGCTGGTCGAAGCCTATCCAATTGAGGTCGGGTGGGATAAAACAACTGTTCTTGTATTTCCTTATGAAGTGGCCAGTGCAGACTTTGGAACTCCTGCGCTGCTTTCTGAAAAGGACAGAGCAGCTCCCAATGTGCTTAAACTAAAAGCAGCGCAAAAACATTTTCAGCCCACCAGTATGTATGTCATCACGGCAGAAGGAAAACTCTATCCTTTTTCAGTGACCTATACCGATTTTCCCGATGGAAGACCGGTTGATATAGGAATGCAAAAGGAAGTTGAATCTGCAAAGGCATTACTGAGCGGATCAGCAGGTAATCCCGGTGAAATAGCATCGGGATTGGACAGGCTTTGGACTGAAACCCCCAAAGGATTTTCCTGGGGAAAAAAGCAGGGAAAAATCCGGATCGGCTTGGGTAAAGTGGTAGAAGCGAACGGGGTAATTTTTTTCCAGTTGGCTATCAAAAACAGCAGTGGGCTTGACTACCTGCCCAAAAGCTGGGAATTCACTGTCCGGGACAAAAAGCAGGCAAAACGTACCGCAGTAAGAAATGTATCCAAGGAGCCGGTTGCCTTCCGGATAGTTGAAGGAGTTGCGGGTAATTCTGGGAAACTGGTAGTCTTTGCGTTTCCCACCTTTACCATTTCCGATGCAAAAGAATTTAGTATTCAGGTATTTGAAAAGAACGGGGACCGTAATCCGGTACTGTCGGTTTCCGGGAAGGCCTTGCTCAGGGCAGAACCCATATTTATTTCCAACCAAAAATAATTGTACCCATGACATTAAAAGAAAACATAGAAGAACTGCAGGAAAGGATGAAGTATTCCGGATTTGGAGACACCGTAAACCCTGAACTGGAGAAGCAGATTAAAGACGGAAAAGAAAAAATTGTCTTGGGGATGTCCAAGATTGTTGATGATAGAAAGCTGGAGTATGCTTTGCATTTTAGACAATCTGATGAAGGCAGGTACTATTACAATGGTTTCGATGCCACGTTGACTAAACCGGATGATACCCAACAATCTCATAGATTTTATCAGAATCAGGGGATTTCTGCCAAAGAAGCATTCAATTTACTTGAAGGCAGGGCTGTGTTCAAGAGCCTGTTTAATAAAGAAGGGGAGCGGTACAATGCATGGATCCAGTTGGAACTGGATGTAAGGGACGGGAATGGAAAGCATCCGGTTACCCACTTCCATCAGAATTATGGGTTTGAGCTGGAGAAGGCAGTGGAAAAATTGCCATTGAAGTACATGGATGGGGATGAACAGCGGGACATGTTACATTATAGCCTGAAAAAAGGGAACCAGCATCAGGTTGAAATAGAAGGAAGGGACGGGAAGTTTCAACTGGAAGCCAATCCGAGATACAAAAACCTTAATTTGATTGATGCGCAGGGTACCCGGATCAAATTAAATGAGCTCAGTGTGGCCCAACGACAGGTGACACTTGAAGTCAAAAAGAAAGATCAGGATCAAACCAGCCAAAGAAAAGTGAAGGTTTGATAGTGTTTTTGTTTATCGTTGAAAAACCCGGCACTTATGCTGGGTTTTTTATTTTCAAATAAGTGACCAACTATTGCAAGAGAAACTATTCTTTTTCTTGCTTCTCCATAACCCCATGTACACCACCTCTTGTATATATTAAAGAATGTAAGTTGTCCTTATTGCCCATAAACTCAACGGCCCGGTCCGGGTTGTTTGCAAAAAAGAACATGGTGGCTGATTCTGGCAGCAGCTCCGCTTTCGACTAGAGGTCTTTATAGTTTTCCTTTTTGTTTAATTACTATTCCACCTTTGTATGTTCCCGCATGATGTGTTATTATATTAAGGTTGTGTTAATATTCTTGTGATACAGGGATTATTACCGAAGATTTTTTTTCACATTCACATTCAAAATCAACACATGGACTTTAATCCTGACTTTTATATTTGCGGCATACAAGTAACACAACTTTTCTCACAATGAAAAAAGCAATCCTATTCCTGCTCCTGACGGTTACGATAGCCAAAACCTCCAGTGCACAGATCAGCTTTTCAAAACCTTTTGAGGACTGCGGCATCAATGGCAGCATAACCCTGTATGATTACAATGAAAAAAAATGGATTTCCAGCGACATTGCTGATAGTCATAAGCAGACTTTACCGGCCTCTACGTTCAAAATAATAAACACTTTGATTGCGCTTGAATCGGGTGCCATTTCAGACGAGAATGAAATGATTAAATGGCCCGGCTCTACAGATACTGTTAAATACGGCTATCGCCCGGAAATCTACCATGATATTAGTATGAAAGAAGCTTTTAAGCTATCGGCAGGGTGGGCATATGTTGAGTTAGCGAAGCAAATTGGCAAGGAAGAATACAGACAGTATCTTTCGGCGATCAAGTACGGTAATGTTGATCTTTCTGTAAATGATGATGATTTTTGGAATTTTGGCGGATTTGCAATTTCCCCGGCAAACCAGATTGATATTATGCGTGGTGTTTATGAAGAATCCTTACCGTTTAAAAAATCATCCTTCAGAATATTAAAGGAAATGATGATTGAAAAGAAAACCGGAGAATACACCTTAAGGGCTAAAACAGGCTGGACAAGAGATGATGGAAAGGATACAGGATGGTGGGTTGGCTGGGTAGAGCGAGAGGACAATGTGTATTTTTTTGCTACGCGGCTTATAAAAGAAAGGAACATACCGAACCCAAACTTCGGAAAATGCAGAAAGGATATCACCATGGAAATTCTAAGCCAATTGGGTATTTTATAAACTTGGATCCAGTACAAAAAAGCTGAAAATCATTAGCGGCACAAAGTTGAGAATCCCCTGTTTTAAAAATAAGCGTATCTTCGCTATGTGCAGGTACTTTTAGGTCATAAGAGTTTTAAGGTTACTGACTTCTACTCCTGTGTGCTTCGACAATTGCCTTTTCAGCCTTTAACTTTGGCTAAGGCAAATGTCCTGTTCAAAGTGGCAACTGATGAATACTCAATAAGAATCAGCTGATTGTAAAGCTGTAAAATGTGTTTCCATTTGCTTTCCTCCTCTGATGTGGAATGCCAATAGGCAATAGCTGTTTCCAGATGGTATTTTGAAGTCTCCTTTCCTTCCGTTGCCTTTACTAAATAGTAGTTACCTCTTTCAATTAGCGACTTGTCCCACAGACTCCTGTCCTGATCGTTAAACACAATACATTCTCCTTCATCGTTTGTTCTTGCATCCAGTCGTGAGCTTTGAAAGCACATTAAGGCAAGCAGTGCATTTGCTCCCGGTGAGTCTGTAGAAGGTTTTTCGGTTAGCTGTAAGGTTAAACTTGTAGCTTCAGCACAAAGGTCTTTTCGAATTAAATTGTTGTTGGTTTTTGAAAAATAGCCCTCATTAAACAACAGGTATAATGTCTTCAAGACAATGTCCAACTGCAATTTTACGCTTAAAGGTGAAAGTTGAAAACTACGTGCTTTAATTGGCTCAAAATCAGCCACTAGATTGCTGTTTTCGACTTCACTATAGCGATGCTATGCCACTGTCTCCAAACAGTCTGATGTTCTTACAATCAAAGCTCTCATTATGAAACCTGATGAAAAATCTGGATAAATAAATGAATTCTGAAATGAATGTTTCAAATAGTTATGTACTTTTGCATCACTGATATGGCAAGAAACGTAGAATTTGATGAGCAGCTGGCAATCTCCAAGGCAATGGATGTCTTTTGGAAGAAGGGCTATAACGGTACCACCATGCGGGACCTGACCGAAGCGATGGGAATCAACAGCAGCAGCCTCTATAATACCATTGGTGACAAGCATCAGCTTTTTATCCGTTCTATTAAGCACTATACCGAATCAAGGATGAGTGCCGCGGTGAAACAGTTAGAGCCGATCAAATCACCTTTAAAAGCAATTGAAAAATTTGTACGCTCATCTGTACATGCCATTACCAATGAACCCAACAGTTGCATGGCTATCAAAACTACTTTTGAAGTCGCCAGCAGCGATGTGGAAGTGCAAAAAATCATCAAAACGGACAACGAGTTCACCTATAAGCTATTGATGGGTTTGGTAAAGAAAGCCATGGAAAGAGGAGAAATTACAGTCAGCCAAGATGCCGAAATGCTGACCGATTATATAATGAACCACTTTTCGGGCTGGCACGAATCATTTATCATCCATCAGGATAAAAACAGGATCAAGAAAATGGCGGATTTCCTGCTTCAGGAAATAAGCCAATAATTTTTTTGGCTATAATTTTGAAACAAACATTTTAGAATAATGAATGCATTTGACCTACAAGAGAAATACAAAAGCTACTATACGGCGACTGAGCAACCGGAACTGGTAGATATACCGGAAGCCTCGTATGTCTCCATTCTTGGAGAAGGAAGCCCGGGAACTGATATTTTCTACGAAAAAAAGAAGGCTATACTGCATTTTGTAAATGAACTGGAAAAGCATTATGAAGACACAGATCAAGCATTCAGTAGTAACATCGCGGAAGTCTTCTATTGGTTCGATGAAGAGCAGACGGGCTTCGTCGATATCGGAAATTTTTACACTACTGTGGACTTGGACTTGCTCCAATACCGGATTGCCATCCGGATCCCGGAATATATCACAGAACAAACTGTACAAACGGCCGCGAAAGCATCAGCAAAGAAGCGATTCGCCCATGAATTTGAACGCTTTACCTATACCGCAGGAAGCTGTGTACAGCTTTTACATGTGGGCCCTTTCGCGGGAGAATTGCAAACACTTCCCCTCTTGCAACAATTTGCTACGGAAAATGCACTGATAAAATCAGGTATGCACCACGAGATCCATTTGGTGCATTTCGAAAGAGGGCAAAATCAATCACACCTTAGAACCATTTTGCGTGACCCGGTGAGAGTACAATAAAAAATTTAACCAAATCTGAAACATACGTTTCAAATAACTGACTATTAAAATGAATAAATCAGAAAAAGAACTGGCAGGAAAAGTTGCTCTGGTGACGGGAGGAACAAAAGGAATAGGAAAAGCCATCGCGGACAAATTGGCTGCCGAAGGAGCTACGGTGATCGTAACGGCAAGAAAACCATCAGAAGAAAAAAGCGGGCACCACTTTATCGCCGCAGATCTTACAGTCAGTGGAGATATATACAGACTTACCCAGACCATAATTCAGGAATACGGTACGCCGGATATCCTTATCAATAATGTGGGAGGCACCTCATCTCCGGCGGGAGGTTTCCAGATGCTCAGCGAAGAAGACTGGAGCAGGGATATCGAGCTCAATCTGATGGCCTCCATACGACTGGATAAGGCAATTGTTCCCAAAATGATCGATAAGAAGTCAGGTTCCGTGATCCATATTTCTTCGCTGAACGGCAAAATACCTTTATACCAATCCAATTTCTCCTATGGGGTGATGAAGTCCGCCTTGAATGCCTATAGTAAAACCCTGGCCAATGAAGTGGCCAAACATGGGATCCGGGTAAATACCGTTTCCCCGGGAATGGTGAGAACAACAGCTATGGAAACTTTTCTGCAAAGCTATGCTCAATCCATCGGAAAAACCGTGGAGGAAGCAGCACAACAGATCATGGATGGACTGGGCGGCGTACCGCTGAAGCGTTTGGCCGAACCTGAAGAAATTGCCAGTCTGGTAGTTTTCCTGGTTTCCGAAGGTGCAGGCTACATCACCGGATCCAATATACTTGTGGATGGGGGGACCTTCCCGGCAGTCTAATCAGGCATATAGTAGAACCATCTGTTTCAACTTATTAATCGACAAAATGGTAAAATCAGAAAAAGAATTAACCGGAAAAATAGCCTTGGTCACAGGCGGGACAAAAGGAATCGGTAAGGCAATTGCCGATAGCTTGTCGGAAGCAGGAGCCCATGTGACCGTAACTGCCAGAAACCCTCCCGGAGCCGGAAACTTTAAACATCATTTCATCCAAACCGATTTAACTGTTCCGAGTGAAACGGATAAAGTGGTCAGGAAAATCAGTGAAAAATTCGGACGAATTGATATTCTGGTCAATAATATGGGCGGCTCGGCCAGCCCCGCCGGAGGATTTACTGCGCTCACGGATGAACATTGGGAAAATGATCTGCAATTGAACCTGCAGTCTTCTGTCCGGATAGACAGGGCTGTTTTACCGCAGATGGTAGAACAGAAAAGCGGCGTTATTATCCATATTTCATCACTGACTGGTGTTTTACCTGTGTATCAATCGCTTGGAGCTTATGCGGTTGCCAAAGCTGCCATGATTAACTACAGCAAAAGCCTCTCTAAAGAATTTACACCTAAAGGTATCCGGGTGGCGGCGGTATCCCCGGGTATGGTAAAAACCGAGACCATGGAGGCTTACCTGCAATCTTTATCCGATACATCAGGCTTAAGCGTAGAAGATGTAACCAAGAATCTGATGGACGCGCTTGGCGGCATTCCTATGGGCAGAATGGCACTTCCCGAAGAAATAGCGGAGCTGGTGAGGTTTCTGGTTTCTCCGAAAGCCTCCTATATCACCGGGGTAAACTACATTATTGACGGTGGGGCAAATCCATCTTTATAGACACCCAATAAGCAGCAGATTTCCTTACCTACGGTGCGGTATTCTCAAAAAAGAAAAGAATTAAGAAATGACACATCAAAAAGACAAATTGCTATTATACGGAGCCTCAGGATATACGGGTAAGATTATAGCCGAAAGGGCCAAAGAACTAAACCTGGATTTTGAAATCGCGGGAAGATCGGAAGACAAAATCCGGACGATGGCACGGGAGTTAAATGTAGCCTATCACTGCTATACCGTAGAGGATTTTGAAGCATGGGAAAGGGCATTGGCAAACAAAAAAGTTCTCATAAACGCCGCCGGTCCTTTTCACGCTACAGCAGCCCCTGCTATGAAAGCCTGTCTTAAGGCAGGGGTTCACTACCTCGATATCAGCGCAGAGCTGGGTAGTTACCAATTGGCCGAATCACTGGATGAAGAAGCTAAGGCAGCTGATATACAGTTAATGTCCGGTGCAGGACTTTTTGTGAGCTATGATGCTTTGGTGGTCCACTTGTCCAAGTTAGTGGATGAACCCCTTCATTTAAAAGTTGGCTTCCGGCATTATGGAGGTTTCTCCGGAGGCTCTGTTGCAAGTAGTAAAAATATTGCTGACCTGGGAATATTAATCCGTAAAGAAGGTGTCATCACTGTAAATCTAAACCCTCAGCCCAAGGTGTTTTCTTTTGGCAAGGAAGAGGTGGAGTGTTTGCCAACTCCATTGGGTGGAATTATCCTGAGTTATAAATCTATCGGTATTCCGAACATTGAAGAATTTTTCTCCTTAAAACTTCCTGCCACAGAACTCCCGGATCTTACACCTGAAAATCTTCCTGATGGACCGACCAGGGAAGAACGGTCAGCAGGGCGAAACGGGATTTCAGCTGAGCTTACCGGCAAAGACGGGGAAGCAGTACAAGCTTACGTAGATGCCCCTTCTGGATATGACCTCACACCGTTATCGGTAGTAGCAGTAGCGAATCGCATCTTAAAGGGTGACTTTAAAGTGGGTTATCAATCACCTGGCTCGGCATATGGTGAGGATATAATTAATGACATCCCGGACACCTACCTAATAGATTTAAACATTTAAAACAGAAAAATTAATATAACTCAATTACAATGAGCAGTGAACAGCAGATTTTGAATTTAATTGCGCAGTATACGCATTATGTGGATCAGGCTAAATTTGATAAGGTTGGAGATTTATTTGCCAACGGGAAAATTATATCTCCGGGTAATGTGATGGAAGGCAAAGAAGAGATCGTTGGCCAATTGAGCAAAAATTTGCAGGTCTACGCAGACGGAACCCTTAGAACGGCCCATGTGACCACTAACACTGTTTTGGATATTCAGGAGGATAGCGATGAGGCAGCAGCAGTGTCTTACCTGACGATTTTGCAGGAAGATTCCCGAAGGGGACTATCGCTGCAGCCAATTGCTGTGGGGCGGTACCACGATACATTTAAACGTGTGGATGGGAGATGGGGGTTTTCGGTTAGGGAACTGCTTATCACATTGGCAGGAGATCTTTCACACCACGCAGCGCCAAATACCATTGATCCTCAGACAATCGAAAACTATGGACAATAAGAAAACTGCGCTTGTTACCGGTGCCAACAAAGGAAGCGGTTTGACGATCAGTTGTTTGTTGGCCAAAAAAGGATGTCAGATTTGGATAGGCGTCAGAAGCTTAGCAAGAGGACAACAAACCCAGCAAGAATTAAAAGCAACTGGATTAAATATTCATGAACAGATTGAAATAGCGGATAGAGACAGTGTAACCAAAGCCGCAACCCAGTTGAACCCGAAGTTGGGAAAATTGGATGTGATTATCAATAATAAGAAAATTCGTTAAAATGGCAACCAAACGTTCCTTTTTGGCGAATTTTATCTTCGCTAGTTAGTTGATCTTTGTACTTACATAAATTAGTAAATAATGAGTTATTGCAACTATATCCCTTTGATGAAGGAACCCAGCCGAAGCCTTCACCAGAATTATCATGACAATCATTATGGATTTCCCATTCATGATGATAATGAGCTTTTCGGCCGTTTGATTATGGAAATCAACCAGGCTGGACTGAGCTGGGAAACCATACTGAAAAAAGAGGCCAACTTCCGAAAAGCCTATGATGGTTTCGATTTGGAAAAAGTAGCGTCTTACTCGGAAATAGACCGCGAAAGACTTCTTATGGATGCCGGCATAATCCGTAACAGGCTTAAAATAAATGCAGCTATAGAAAATGCAAAAACCATTCTTGTACTACAGCAAGAATACGGCAGTTTCGGAAAATGGTTAGCGCATCACCATCCTAAAAGCAAGGAAGAATGGGTAAAAATCTTTAAGAAAACTTTCCGCTTCACCGGTGGAGAAATCGTGAATGAATTCCTGATGAGTATAGGTTACCTGCCGGGAGCCCATTCCGACAGCTGCCCGGTTTATGCAGAAATCTTAAAAAATAAACCCATGTGGTTAACTACTTAAAGCAAATGGACATACAGACTTTTATCACACAATGGATCAATGCAGGCAATGCGTTCGACACCAAACAATACCTGGATTTCTATTTGCCTGATGCAATCTTGGATGATCCGTCTGTAGGAAAGAAATTCATGGGGCATCGGGGGATTAAAGAATATTACGAAAGTTACTTTATTGGATACAACACCCATACCATACAAATTGGGCTACTGGTGAAGGATGAAGAAAATGCCCATTTGGAAGTGGAGTTTACCGGGGATTTTCCGGAGGGCAAACTGAGGGGAACGTTTGACTTTCAATTCAAAAAGGGAAAAATAGCCACTGTTAAAGCAGATCTAATAAGTCAACATTAAATCAAAACATCATGAGATCAGGCAATATGGAAGAGCTTATCAACCGCTCTATTAAAATCAGAAATAAGTATCATGAACTGGAAATCCAGCATCATGGCAGCAAATGGAGCTTGGAAGAAGATGCCCTAGCCTACCTGACCGATGCTGGGCTGGTGGGACGTAACATTATGTCGCAACAGAAGCGCTGGCCCAAAACAGGTTCTGAGGCAGAGCTGGAACATAAACTGGGCGAAAACATTTGGTGGTTGATTATTCTTGCTGAAAGGTCAGGAATCAACATACAGGAGGCTATTGGTAAATTTTTAAAGAACCGGGAGGAATTACTTGATTTATAAATCTGACACAACATTTAACTGATCGGATACAAAACATTTTTCCAAATATCTTCATGCTTAAGACGATTTAATTACCCCTCTTTATTTTTGGGTCATTTCTTTTTAAAATCATTAATATAATTAATTAAAGAAAGAATAGGATCAGATTCCACCTGTTCAATTATGCAGCTAAATTTGAATGAATATTGGTTTAAGAGTGATTATGTGAAGTCGAAAAATGAAACAATTGAAATAAAATTAAAATTTTTCAGGTAAAATTAACGTCTCCGTTTTTGCCCCACTTTATAGCTAAATAACAGTATATCAGATGTTATTAGTAGTCCAGTTCCAGCTATTCAGAAGCAGTTATAATTCCTGATACTTGAAGAATAAATTTAGATTTAAGCTTGAATAGTAGATAAAACTAAACGGGTCCTTAAGTTTTATAAAGCCTGATTCACTTAATACTGCCTATAATGAAATAGTACTATTTTGAAAGTTGCGAAGTGGAAGTAGCCTTTTAAAATACCTTCTTCATCAGTTAAAATTAACCTTCCGAGTTCTGACTTTAGTGTGATTATTTTTTTATTCACGCCTTTAACTTGATGAAATGATCATTGCATCCAGTACTTCCTTCGCTGCACTTCAACTGAAGAATCTACCGAAAAGCTAAATAGGCTTTAAGATTTTAACAAAGATCATCAGTCTAAAATTAATCCTCCCAAAAATGGCTTTATGATTAGATGTTTGGCGCCATAAAGTGCTGGTAACATGTTAATAAGGAGTAAATAGCTCTTAAAATATTTTGATTTTCACCATATTTTATTTCATTATGAAGAAATTAGGTAAAGAGGTACGCGGTATTTCTTATAAAAAGGTAAAAGATGCCTTTAGGAGAAAAGGGGTAGATATGACTGATAATCAAGCCATACAGATTACTGAATTTGTATACACGATTGCAGAAACATTACTAGGTAGAGATTTTATAGATCCTAATGAGGTTAAAAGAAGAGTTAAGTCAAAAAAGCGTAAAAGATGAAAATTGCAATATTGTACGTAAGGGTCAGTACAGATGAACAGGCTGACCAGGGATATTCCCAGAGAAGCCAAGAAGAAATGCTTCGGAAATATTGTAGCTCTAATGGGATTTATATTGATAGAGTTGTATATGAAGACTTTTCTGCAAAATCATTCTTTAGGCCTGAATGGGCCAAAATTCTGAATTCCCTCAGCAATAGAAGTAAAAATAGTGTCAATACGATTCTATTTACCAAATGGGACCGTTTCAGCAGGAATGCAGGTGATGCCTATATGATGATAGCCACACTCCGCAATTTAAATGTAGAGCCTCAGGCTATAGAACAACCTTTGGACCTGTCTGTTCCTGAAAACAAGATGATGCTCGCGTTTTATTTAGCTGCCCCTGAAGTAGAAAATGATAGGAGAGCCCTGAATGTGATCTATGGGATGCGTAGGGCCCTAAAGGAAGGGAGATGGCTCTGGAAGGCGCCATATGGCTATAGAAATGCCAGAAGTCCAGAAGGCAGACCTATAATTGCTGTCGATGAGGAAGAAGCAAAACACCTAAGGTGGATTTTCGATACAATAGCCCTGGGAATTTATTCAACCGAGCAGGTATTGTTGCAGGCCCGCAGAAATGGGGCGAAAATAAAAAGGAACAGGTTTTGGGGTCAGGTGAAAAATCCATTTTATAAAGGTATTATTACGATCCCTGCCTTTAAAGATGAAGAAGAAATGGTGGTCAGGGGAAACCATACACCGATAATACCGCCGGATCTTTTTGATACAGTCCAGGAAGTTTTGGAGGGAAGAAAAAGAAAGCGGAGAACCCAGATTGTATGTGCTGAAGAAATTCCCCTCCGCGGATTTTTAAATTGTCCCAAGTGTAAAAGAGTGCTCACCGCATCAGCTTCTAAAGGGAGGAGCCAATATTACCATTATTATCACTGTACATCCACCTGTGGGGTACGGTTTAAGGCTGGGACAGTAAATGAGGCATTTGTAGATAAGCTCAAGTCATTTATTCCGAAGCCGGGACTACTGGAAGTCTATCAGATGATTTTCGAAGAAGTGAGTGGAACGGTTAACCTGTTAAATAGGCCCGAGAAAAAACGGCTGCTTAAGCAGATTTCAGAGGAACAGGATCAGGTGATCAAAGCCAGGGAACTTTTACTGAAAGAACAACTGGATTTGGAAGAGTACAGACAGATGAAAAGGGCAAGTGAAGAGAAAACGCTGATGCTGGAGACCCAACTGGAGTACATCGAACCAAAACCTGAAAATGAGTTTGGGAAATTATTTGAAAAAGCGCTTCAGTTTGCCGCAAAGCTAGATTTTATTTTTTCATCCTGTGACCTGGCACAAAAAAGACGCTTGATTGGTTCGATCTTTCCTGAAAACCTCACGTTTGACGGTGAAAATTATCGAACCGGTAGAATTAACGAGGTAGTGAATCTTATCTATTTGGTAAACAGAGAGTTAAAGTCCAAAAAAAGAGGGCAAAATCTTTATGAAAAGACTTTGCCCCGTTTGGTGGGCCCACTTGGAATCGAACCAAGCACCTACTGATTATGAGTCAGTTGCTCTAACCGAATGAGCTATAGGCCCTTTACTCTAAAAACCGTAAGTTTAGTGCTTCTATTCGCCTTAAACCTTGGTTTTGGGAGTGCAATGTTACATATTTGATAGCAAATTCACAACCTCTTATTCAAATGAAAAATGCACTGGATGCTGATTTTTTAATTTTTGACCTCGGAAATGTAATCATTGACATTGATTACGACCGGGCTTTTGAACTCCTCAAACAGACCGTTCCCACTCACCTTCACCCACGTGTGGATGAGTTTTATCTCACTGATTTTCATAAGGATTATGAGTGTGGAAGATTGGATTCTGATGCCTTCAGAAGGGAGGTGAACGCATACTTTGAGTTCAACCTGGAAGACCACAAAATCGATCATTTATGGAATAGTCTGCTCGGAAAAATTCCTAAAGAAAGATTAGAATTAATCGCAAAATTGCGCGAAAATTTTCAAGTTGGAGTCTTAAGTAATACCAACCTCATCCACATTCATGCGGTGAATAAGATACTCAAAGAAGATCATGGAATAGATAATTTCGATCCGATTTTTGATTGGGTATTCCTCAGTCATGAAATGGGATTTGCCAAGCCTTTTCCGGAAATCTATGAAAAGATGCTGATGGATCTTGGGACATCAGCAGACCGGGTAATATTTTTTGATGATCTCGAAGCCAATGTTAAAGGAGCAGCATCAGTTGGGATTCAGGCGATACATGTCACCGGCCCAACTGTCCTTTTTGATTATTTCAAGCATGTATAAAAGGAAAGAATATCTAGTTCACGGGCTGCTGTTCATTCTCACAATTGTCACTACTACATTAGCAGGTGGTGAATGGGTATATGGAAAATCCATTTTGGGAGAAGGGGAAGATGTACTTACCTGGGAATATTTCTGGATGTCCATGACCTTTTCGTTACCATTTATCCTGATCTTACTGATTCATGAGCTTGGCCATCTCTTCACAGCCATCTACCATAAAGTCAGCTGCACCTTACCTTTTTTTATTCCAGTATGGTTTGGCTTTGTTCCTTCAATAGGAACAGTTGGTGCAATCATTCGGATCAAAAGTTTCATTAATAGCAGGAGAAAGTACTTTGATATTGGTATTTCCGGACCCTTGGCAGGCTTTATAGTAGCTGTTGGGATCTTAATATATGGCTTCAGTACATTACCGGAGCCGGACTACATTCATTCATTTCATCCTGAATATGCTGACCCTAATCTTGAAGCAAGTGATACTGATCTCACTGGGATTGCGCTAGGAAATAATTTACTGTTTTGGGGTTTGGGTGAAATATTTGCTGATCCGGAACGATTGCCAAACATGGCTGAAGTCATTCATTATCCTTACCTTTTTGCCGGGTTTTTAGCGTTGTTTTTTACGTCGCTGAACTTATTGCCCATTGGCCAATTGGACGGGGGACATGTGATTTTCGGGTTGTTTCCCAAGCGACATTCAGCCATTTCGCTGATTGCCTATACAATCTTCATTACCTATGCGGGTTTGGGCATGATCAGCCCATATTCTGCAGTAGATGAATTGATGCTGTGGATTCCGTTGTACGTAGCCTTCTTGTACATCTGCTTTAGCAAGTCTGGACTGAGCAGCCGAAATAAGTTGACGTTGGTACTTTCTATTGCGGCTTTTCAATATGCTCTGGTCTTCTTTATGCCAGAAGTCACAGGGTATGAAGGCTGGCTTTTCTTTGCCTTCCTGCTAGGGAGAATAATGGGCGTAAAGCATCCTGAAGTCTCGGGGTTCAAGCCGCTCGACCGTCGAAGGAAGTTACTGGGATGGCTGGCAATCGTGATTTTCTTTTTATCCTTTTCTCCAAAACCGTTTATTATCGTGTAAAAGCAAGGCCCTAGATTTATTGAATGCTTATTCTGAAAGTCTATGTTCTCCCACAGGGACGCTGAGAGAGACACTGGGATCACAACTTATTAACAAGCTCATTTATCAAAACCCTGCTAGATAATAAGGAACTCATTGGCTCTGTAGTGCTAACGCGCTTTCATCTCATTTTGTTAATTGCTAATTTAACATGATTTTCTTGTTTTTATGGAAGATCGGCATGTTTTTATCCTCTGCGTTAAACTGGAAAATGTACCACAGATGATAAGTTTATTTTCGCTTCTTGAGTACTATTTTTGGCCGGATTTTTAAATTATGGAGTTCTAAGCATGTTTTTCTAGCTTTCGTTGTTGACAATGAAAGAGCTAAGGGACCGATGAAAAAAAATAGTTGCCATTCTTGGGTGATATTAACTTAGAAATAGTCACATCTTATTGAAACTTGTATTCCAGGCCAGGGCAACACTTGGCTCAGCACTTACTATTGAACATGAAAGAGAATCTAAAGTCAAAGAGCGGCAGAGGGCAATTTTTTCTGCGGATGTACCAGGAATCTTTTCCGGATGTAGCCAACTTCGTGAGCCACAGAGGCGGCTCCCTCGAAGATGCACAGGACATTTTTCAGGACAGCCTGATCATTTATTATGAGCAATCGGTAGCGGGCTTAGAAGTTCGCAGTGATGGAGGTTATTTGTTTGGAATAGCAAGGCATCTGTGGTTCAAACGTTTTCGTGATCCCTTCAATAGTATGGAGAAAAGCGGGATGGAGGAATTAAATGAGTTGATGGGAACAGAAATGTCTGCTGAACAGGATAGCAATAAAGTGTTGGACTTTCTGATGTCTGCGGGCCAAAAATGTATGGATTTGCTGAAGTCATTTTATTACGATCAACTTTCCATGGATGAAGTGGCCCACAAATTTGAATACAAGACAACACGTTCTGCCACAGTTCAGAAATACAAGTGTCTCGAAAAGGTAAGAGATCAGGTAAAACAAAAATCATTGAGCTATGAGGACTTCGCTTGAGGAAATTAAAGCCCTTGAAGCTTATCTCCAAGGAGCATTATCTACAGGGGATAGCTTGGTGATGTCGGCAAAACTTCAGTTGGACACAGTGCTGGAGGAAAAGATGGAGCAACAGAAAAAGGGGTATGAGCTTGTCCGGGAATATGGTAGGGCGAAGTTGCGGGAAGAAATAATGGAAGTCCGGCATCAGCTTTTTTCCCTTCCCTTACATCAGCATTTTAAACAACAAATTATAAACCTCTTCAAACGATAACTAATGATTATTCCAAATTCATCCCAGATCATCCCCATGGTGATCGATCAAAACGAACACAATGGAAGATCCTATGATATTTATAGCCTGTTGCTAAAGGAGCGCATTATCTTTTTGGGCAGTGCCATCAATGACCAAGTCGCCAATCTGCTGGTGGCACAGTTACTCTTTCTGAATAGTCAGGATTCTAAAAAGGCCATTAGCATGTACATCCAGAGTCCAGGAGGCAGTGTGTATGCAGGCATGGCGATTTACGATACCATGCAGATGATCTCTGCACCAGTAAATACAGTTGCAGTAGGATTCACTGGCAGCATGGCCACAGCATTACTTACCTGTGGAAAGAAAGGTAGTCGTCAGGCATTGTCCCACGCAACCGTGCACATGCATCCCACCAGTGGCGGATCTAAAGGCTATACAGAAGATGTACGGATAGCCACCCGGGAACAGGAACGGTTGCAGGTGCAGTTGTTTCATATCATAGGCAACCATACAGGGCATAGCTGGCAAGAAATAGAGGAACTGTTCCTCAGAGACCGTTATATGACCGCTCCTGAAGCCAAAGAATACGGGCTGGTGGATGAAGTGCTCGGAACCACCTCCGATATCATTCAGCTTAACAACATGCCTTTTGGGATAAAATTTTATGAGGATGCTTCTTAAACCCTGGCTTATCTCAAGTTTTAGATCCTTTGTAATAGAATTTTTTAGAAAACTTTCATGTTCTCAGTTTGTAAACATCTATAAATATGCTATTTAAAAAAGGGTTAATGTTTGTTTTGATCACACTATTGTTTTCATTTTCAGCTCAGCGTCCAAAGAGTGAAGGCTTAAAAGATATTTTCGCAAATAGCTATTACATAGGTGTGGCCTTGAATTCAAGTCAGGTAAATAGTAGTGATGTCAAAGTCAATTCAGTAATCTGGGATAACTTCAATAGCCTTAGTCCTGAGAATGGCTTGAAATGGCAACTGGTCCACCCAGAAATTGACCGGTACAATTTTGAATTTGGAGATGAGTATGTAGCTCTTGGTGAAAGAATAGGTGCTTTCACCATCGGGCATTGCTTAGTTTGGCATCAGCAGGTACCCAGTTGGGTCTTTCTAAATGAGCACAATGGGCAACTTTCAAAAGATGCGTTGATTTCAAGAATGGAACAACATATTGAAACCGTTGTTGGTAGATATAAAGGAAAAATCCATGGATGGGATATAGTCAATGAAGCATTTAATGAAGATGGATCTTTTCGGGAATCAGATTGGTACAAAATCGCTGGGGAAGACTATATAAAGGCAGCATTTCGCAAAGCTCAGGAAGTTGATCCGGAGGCAGAGTTATATTACAATGATTACAATGTATGGAAAACATCCAAACGTAAGGGGATACTTGACTTCGCTAAAGGGATGGTCGCTGAGGGTATCCAAGTGGATGCTATAGGAATGCAGGGGCACTATCAACTTGATTCGCCTACTTTACAAGAAATCGAACAAGGAATTATAGATATTCATGAAGCAGGGTTTAAAGTTATGATTACGGAGCTTGATGTGGATGTTTTACCCAGGCCAAAGCGTGCTGAAGGGGCAGACCTGAATATGAATTTTGCCAATTCGGATGAGTATAATCCGTACAGGGAGGGGATCACTGCGGAGGCTGAGGCCAAGTTGGCAGAGCGCTATGCAGCTATTTTTAAGATTTATGAAAAACACAAAGACAAAATCAACCGGGTCACTTTTTGGGGATTGGGAGATAGTACTAGTTGGTTGAACAACTTTCCTGTTCGCGGAAGAACAAATTATCCTTTACTTTTTGATAGGAACCTGGATCCCAAGTCGACGTTAATTGAGAAAATAGCCAGTGTGGTGAACAAATAGAGAAGTAAATAGGAGAAAATGGACAAATTCATTCACCCACGGGTGTAATGCTTTTTGTATTTAAATGGGGTCATACCGGTAACTTTTCTGAAATGCCTGTAAAAGTTTGAAACATTGTTGAACCCACATTCATAACAAATTACTTCGATGGGTAATTTGTCCTCTATCAAGGCTCTGCACACATTTGAAATACGTATTTCGATCAGGAATTCGAAAAATGTTTTGTTGGTCATTTGTTTAAAATATCGGGCAAAACTGGACACGCTTAAGTTGGCGATGGATGAAATTTTCTCTAAGCTGATTTCTTCACGGTAATGGGCCAGAACAAACGTATAGATTTTTTCAAGCCGGCGCATTTCGGAAATATTAGCCAAGTGGCTATTGGCATAACCGGGCGAAATAGTTTCGTATTCCGAGGTTGTTCCCAGTATCTGAAGGATTTCCAGAAAATTTATTATTCGTTCCAGGTTGGACGCATTAACTGTCTTATGCAGGCATTCAGCAAGTCGCTCTTTTGTTTTGCCGTGGATGATCATTCCTTTTTTGGCTGTTTCAAAGAGCGCATTAATACTTTGTGTTTCCGGCAATTCCAGAAATTCCTTTCCGAAGCATGTGGGCAAGAACTGAAGCACATACGCTTCAACTTCCTGTCCGGCATTTCCCTGAAAATACTTTTCCGAACATCGCCATGTATGGGGTAAATTTTCTCCCAGCAAAATGAGGTCTCCATTGGAAAAACTGCTCACCGTGTCCCCAATATATTGTGTGCCTTCTCCCTGCACAATATAATGAAGCTCCAGTTCAGGATGGAAATGCCACAGCGTTCCAAAATTTGGTCTTTTATCGTATCTGATAGTAAATGAATGGTCAGATGTGCTGGGTACTTTATGGAAGTGAGGTTTCATTGGGTTTGGCCTGTCCTTTATTTTGTTTTACCTGCTGTCAATCAATAGTTAGGACCAATATTATATGATTCAAAATTTATTTTTGAATGCAATCGATATAATAAAGTGAATTGATCTTCAATAATGATAAGATAGTATAATTTTTTGGTAAAATGTAATAATTAGCCAAGTTGGTTTTCGCTCATATTTGTAAAGTTCATTCAATAAACCCTAGCGAATAAGATGTTCAAGAAAAATGAAATTCTAGTTGTTGCCAGCGGTGATTTAAGGTTAGCTGCAAATCGTGTAGGTTGGAAATTCCAGGAAATCATGGAGCGGCAACTTGAATTGTCTCTGGATGAAATGGGCTATCGACTTAAACGAGGGCATGCTTATTCACCCGAAAAGCAACACGGATTTATAGATTCTCAAAAGATGGGAATGGAAGTATTCAAGGGACTTGACCCTTCTCTTCCGGTTATTGTTGCTGAAAGTGTCTGGCAATATTCCCATCATGTTTTGCCGGGATTAACAACCCATAAAGGTCCTATTTTGACTTTGGCCAACTGGGATGGAATGTCTTCTGGATTGGTAGGAATGTTGAATTTGAACGGGTCCTTGACCAAGGCTGAAGTAGTCTATAGTACGCTTTGGAGCAAGGATTTTCAAGATGATTATTTTCAAGAGAAATTAGGGGAATGGCTGGCTACTGGTACAATTAATCACGATAGTTCGCATGTCCACAATTTTGGTTCAATAGAGATTTCATCTGAAACAAAACTTTCCGCAGCAGCATTTGCAGATGAATTCTTGAAGGATAAAGCGATAATGGGCGTGTTTGACGAAGGCTGCATGGGGATGTTCAATGCGATTGTACCCGACAGATTGCTTCACAGGCTGGGAATATTCAAGGAACGTCTAAGCCAATCAGCGCTTTATGCGGAGATGATGAATGTGCCGCTGTCAGAGGCTCGGCAGACGCTGGACTGGCTACTTGAAAAAGGAATGAGATTTAACTGGGGGACCAATCCAGACCTGGAACTTACCAAAGAACAGACCCTTGAGCAGTGTACCATGTACATCGCCGCGTTAAGAATAGCCGACCGTTTTGGCTGTGATACTATCGGAATTCAATATCAGCAAGGATTGAAGGATTTGGTGGCTGCAAGTGATCTTGCGGAAGGATTGTTCAATAATTCTGAGCGGCCACCTGTGTTCGATAGCAGCGGAAAAGAACTTTTTGCCAAAAAACTTTTGCCACACTTCAATGAGGTTGATGAATGTGCAGGAATCGATTCACTGGTCACCACAAGATTATGGGGCAAGTTGGGGCTTCCTCCTGAGACGACTCTTCACGACATACGATGGGGTGAAGAGTACATCATCAATGGGAGGATGGAATTTGTTTGGGTCTTTTTGATTTCTGGTGCCGCACCTCCTGCCCATTTCATTGGGGGCTTTGCGGGGGCAAGCAGTGAAAGACAGCCTCCAATGTATTTCAAAAAGGGAGGGGGGAGCTTGAAGGGCGTCAGCAAACCAGGGCACATAGTCTGGAGCAGAATTTATATTGAAAATGACAGCCTGAACTGTGACTTGGGAGTAGGAGAGGTAGTGTCACTTCCTGAGGAAGAAACGCAGCGAAGGTGGCAGCAGACAACTCCAGAGTGGCCAATTATGCACGCCGTGCTTCCGGGTATCTCCAAAAACCAGATGATGGGTAGGCATAAAGCAAATCATATTCAAGTGGTATATGCTGGCACAAATCAAACAGCCGTAGCCGCTGCCAAAGCAAAAGCAGCAGTGTTTGATTCCCTGGGGATCAAGACCTTTTTCTGCGGAGAACTTAAGTAAATCACAAACCCAAAAAACCATAAAAAATGAATGCAAGACTACTTTATGTTAGGAAGTATCCATGGATAATACTTTTGCTCCTAGTGGCAATGGTTCTATCAGGTACTGCCTATGCGCAGCAGCGAACTGTCAAGGGAACAGTCACAGCTGGAGACGAGCCTATGCCGGGTGTAAATGTTCTGTTGAAAGGAACAAGCATCGGGGCGGTGACCGATATTGATGGAAACTATTCAATCAATATTCCGGAAGAAGGGGGGACTTTGGTTTTTTCTATGATCGGATTTCAATCGATAGAAGAAGAAATAGGTAACAGATCGGAAATCAGTCCTGTACTGAATGAAGATATCGCAGGACTGGAAGAAGTTGTGGTTGTAGGATATGGCACCCAAGTTAAAAGAAACATTACAGGTTCCATTGCTTCTGCAGATCTATCAAGAAGCAGTGATGATATAAATGTGACGGAAGCGATGGTGGGTGTGCCCGGTGTTCAGTTTAATGAAACGGGTAGACCGGGGCAAGTTGGGAATTTGCTGATAAGAGGCCAAAATTCGCTGAGTGGTTCAAATAGTCCATTGATCGTGCTTGACGGTATCATTTTCAGTGGAAACTTAAATGACATTAGTCCACGGGATATTAAATCCATGGAAGTACTCAAAGATGCCAGTTCGACTGCAATATATGGATCCAGAGCTGCAAACGGTGTTATCCTGATTACATCAAAAGGAGGAACCACAGAAACTCCCTCCATCAGTGTAAACACCTACACAGGAATATCGGACTGGGCTTCTGAACTCAAGTTGCTGAGCCCTGAACGATATGTACAGCGGAGATTAGACTGGCGGGCTCAATCTGGTCTCGATGCAGATCCTGATTTAATTGGTAACTACTTGTCCACTACAGAGGCTGAAAATCTTCAAAACGGCAACTCAATAAATCCATGGGATGAAATTGCACAGCAGGGAAGATCCAGTTCCGTAGATCTGAATATTTCTGGAAGGACCAAAGCCACAAACTATTTTTTGTCTGCCTCTCTGAGCGATGATAAAGGTTTAGTGTACGATGATAATCAGAAGAGAAGCACCTTTAGAGCAAATATTACAAGTACAATCAAGCCTTGGTTGCAGATTGGCACCAACACGATGTTCTCTCACAGAGATCTGTCAGGGATAAGTGCTAGCGTGCGGGATGCGTATCGGACCAGTCCACTTGGCACCATGTATTATGAAGATGGTTCACCTACACAATTTCCCGTTCCCGATGAACAAGCAGCCGGAAATCCCATGCGAACTTCCTTGATTTCTGATAATGAAGAGATACGGGAGAATCTGTTCAGTAACTTCTTTGCAACCGTTGATGCGCCGTTTTTGGAAGGGCTGTCTTATCGGGTGAATTTTTCCCCAAGCTTTCAGTGGAATCATGCCTACAATTTTGTGCATCAGGACAAGAATGTTTCCTTTAACAATACCTCAGCCAGCAAACTGAATGAAAGGCAATACAATTGGGTCTTAGAAAATATTCTTACCTACACAAAACGCCTTGGAGAAAATCACAATTTTGATGTAACCCTGCTATTGGGCAGAAACCATGTGGAAGCTGAATCTACAACCGCCACTGGAGAACAGTTTAATGTGGATGTGCTTGGATTCAACAATTTGGGATTGGGAGAAATCCAGCGAACCAATTCGGCTGCTTACTCAGTCGACATGGTTTCTTATATGGCAAGAGTAAATTACCAGTTCAAAAACCGGTACATGCTCACACTTACCGCCAGGAAAGATGGAAGTTCTGTATTTTCGGTCAACAACAAGTACGCTACATTTCCTTCCGGATCCCTCGCCTGGATAGTGACTGATGAGGAATTTATGAGGAATCTGGCATTTCTGGATATGCTGAAGTTAAGGGTTTCCTATGGGGCAGTGGGAAATCAGGCTATAGAACCCTATCAATCGCTGACGTTGTCCTCCACCCAGCGCTATGTCTTTGGAGATGGTGGACCCAGCAGCCTTGGTGTAGTTACCGCTACTTTGGGAAATGATGATCTGACTTGGGAAACTACCAAAACAGCTAATTTCGCTGTGGATTTTGAATTTTTTCAACGAAGGATTGCAGGTACTATTGAGTACTACAACAGCAATACGGAAAACCTATTGGTACGCCGAAATATCCCTGTAATGAACGGCTATACCAGTATCCTGACCAATGTAGGAGAGGTAAACAACCGTGGTCTGGAACTTTCACTGACTACCGATAATATTCGAAAAGAGCAGTTTCAATGGACGACAGACTTTACATTTTCCCATAACAAGAATGAAATTGTGCACCTGTTCAAAACAGATTTAAATGGAGACGGGCAAGAAGATGACAATATAGCTAACAGTTGGTTTATCGGTAAACCGATTAATTCATACTACGATTATGAGTTTGATGGCATATATCAGGAAGGAGATGAGGATATACCCGCGGGATCTCAGCCTGGATTTGTCCGGGTGAAGGATCTAAATGGTGATGGAGTAATCAATCCCGATGACAGGACTGTGGTAGGTTCAGGGAATATTCCAAAATATCAATTTGGGCTTCGCAATAATTTAAGATACCAAAACTTTTCACTATCAATTTTTATCAATGCCATGCAGGGATGGATCGCACCGTTCAACCTGATCAATCCCCTGGTGCCGGGAAGAAGTCTAAATCAATTGGATGCAGGCTGGTGGACATCTGAAAATCAAAGTAACAACAGACCGTCACTGGTGTATTCCAATCCACTTCAGACTAACTGGTATATGAGCAGAGATTTCATCCGTCTTAGGGATGTCACATTTTCATATGATTTCGACCAGCAACTGCTGGATAAGTTAAAGCTGAATGGATTGAAGCTGTACGTAACAGGAAAGAACCTGGGCACAATCACAGATTGGTTGGGCACCGATCCTGAAAATGGAGGATCCTACACAAGCGAACAGGGCAGCGACAATCTTTATCCAATTCCCAAAACATTCCTGGTTGGCTTGAATGTGTCCTTTTAATCAGCCTGCTAACCCTAAATGACTCGAAAAATGAAACTATCAAGTATAAAAAACTGGCCATATAAAGCACTTGCATTAGGATTGGTGGCAGTGATGTTCTCCTGTAACGATGACTTTTTATATGAGGAGCCGCTGTCATCTCTCAGTGCGGACAATACATTAGTGTCTGTTGCCGGATTTGAAACTTACCTCACAGGACTTTCCTGGGCGGCAAGAGAAGAATATTCTCAGGATGATAACACCTTTTTTATCACCAACTTTCCGGGAACCGATGTGGGTGAGGATGCAGGAGCGGAATATTTCACCTATAGAAACTGGACATCCTACTTAACGTCAGTCACTCCCGAAGTAAACAAAAATTGGACTTGGGCTTATGGTACTATGCTCCCACAGGCAAACACCGTCATTGTATATGCCAATAAGGAAGATAACAGCGGCATTTGGGATAGTGAAGAACAGAAGAATGCCGTAATTGCAGAAGCTAGATTTTATAGAGCTTATGCACATAATTTTCTTGCAAATCTATATGGGGGAGTTCCGATAGTGGACTCTATTCAGAATGTACCAAAGTATGATTTTGGTAGAGCAGATCGGCAGGAGGTATATGAATTCGCCAAAAATGACCTGGAATTTGCTTCGCAGTGGCTCCCAGCTGCAGATCAGACAGCACCGGGGAGAATCAGTAAAGGTGCGGCAGATCATCTTTTGACAGAACTTTACATCAGCCTTGGCACTTATGACAAAGCCATTGAAAGTGCTTCAAGAGTAATTGAATCGGGAGATTATCAGCTCATGACATCCAGGTTTGGAGAAAGCATGGATCAACCAGGGGATGTGTATTCGGATTTGTTCAGCGATGGCAACTTCAACAGGAGTTCTGGAAATAGGGAGTCAATTTATGTGTGGCAATTTGAGAGCTTCACTGCAGGGGGTGGAGGAACTAATAACGGCAATCAGGCAGTCAGAAATTTTGGGCCATTTTTTGTCAAGATCGTTGATCCCAATGGTGTGCCTAATGTGCCTACTGATGAGATGGGTAGAGGAGTGGGACGGGTAAGGGGTACGATCTATTCGCTGTATGAAATTTGGAATGATGAAAATGATATCCGAAATTCTGATTTTAATATGCGTCGCAACTTTTATTACAACAATCCTAAGTCAGCATATTTTGGGCAACTGGTCCCTCCGCGTACCGCTGCTGAAGACACCCTGCGGAGTATGTATTCATATCCAAGAAAGATTGAGGGTGAACCCTGGAACTTGAATAATACCTCTGGAAGAACCTCCAAGGATGTCTATGTGTACAGATTGGCGGAAACTTATTTGCTTCGGGCAGAAGCATATTTTAGAAATGGTGATCCAGAAAAGGCCGCTGAAGACCTAAATGCCATCAGGAGACGTTCTAACGCAGATCTGATAGCTCCTGGAGATGTTTCAATTGATTTTATTCTGGATGAAAGAGCCCGTGAACTGTTATTTGAGGAGCCAAGAAGACGGACACTGATACGGATGGACAAGCTGGTCGAAAGAGTAAGAAAATATGGTCTTCTGGAAAGCTCCCGAAGTACAATCCAAGATTATAATGGATTATGGCCAATTCCCCAAGTGGCAATAGACGCAAATTTTGGAGCAGAACTTGAACAAAACCCTGGTTATTAAACTGTCAATATTATGATTTCTACAATGCGAAATTCAATGTTTTTATTAATTGGAATGCTCTTTCCTTTACTGGGAGTAGCCCAACAGAAGCCAAATGATATAACTGGAAAGTATTATCTACCTACCATAGTCAAACCCGGTGAAGGAGCTTTGTTACAAGCGGACTTGATTTACCCGCTGGACAACAGGCCTACTCCTCAAGTACATGCTTCCACCCTGGTCGAAACTCCGGACGGAATTGTAGCAGCTTTTTTTGCGGGAACACATGAAAATAATCCTGATGTAGGTATCCGTGTGACGCGCTTGGTCGATGGTGAGTGGACTTGGCCTGAGGAAGTAGTCAATGGGGTCCAAAATGATACACTTCGCTACCCCTGCTGGAATCCCGTTCTATTCCAACCAAAAGGGAAGCCATTAATGCTATTTTATAAAGTGGGACCAAGCCCAACGACCTGGTGGGGAATGCTGACGGTTTCAGAGGACAACGGTAAGACATGGTCAGAACCCAAGAAACTTGGTGAAGACCCTAAGATCGGACATATATTAGGTCCTGTAAAAAATAAGCCTGTTCAACTTGCTTCAGGCAGAATAATAAATCCTACCAGCCTTGAATACATTATAAATGATGACGAACAGGACTGGAAGGTTTATTTCGAACTCAGTGATGATGGTGGGGAGACTTGGAGGATGATCGGGCCAGTTCACGATGGAGTGAAATTTGATGCTATACAGCCAAGTATTTTAACTTATTCTGATGGGAGAATTCAGGCAATTTCCAGAACTAAACAAGATGTCCTTTCACAGATCTGGTCCGATGATGAAGGCGAAACTTGGGGTGAAATGACTGCTTTGGATCTACCTAATCCAAACTCTGGAACCGATGCAGTGACGCTGACAGACGGGAGACAATTGTTGATCTATAATCACTCCACCAAAAGTGGTAGTCAACCCAAGGGTAGGAACATATTGAATCTTGCAATTTCTGATAATGGGCTGGACTGGAAGCCCGTGATGACTTTGGAAAATGTTCCAATCGAAGATGGGTATGCTTATCCGGCAATTATCCAGGGATCTGACGGATTAGTCCATATTACTTATACGTACAACAGAAGATCCGTGAAGTATGCAGTCGTTGATCCGAAAAAATTATAATCAGGAACCTGAAAAACTATGAAATATCTAAATAAAGCTATTATCCTACCTCTACTGGTACTAGCTGGCCTGAACCATTCGACTGCACAACAAAATAAATTTATTGAGCATAAAGTGGTTTTTCAGCAGGATGGAGAATATGGAGGATGGCCAGCCAATCATGGTATTTGGACCTGGGATAATGAAATTTTAGTAGGATTCGTCCAAGCTTCTTTCAAACAGACTGAGCCGGGGTTACATACTTATGATCCCAAATCGGCTGCAAACAAATATGCAAGAAGTTATGACAGTGGAGAAACTTGGGAAATTCAAGATGCTTATGAACTGGGGCAAACTGGTTGGGGGCACGACAATAATGTCCCGCCTGAAAAAGCAGAGGAGCCTACCGTATTAAAAGAGGCAATGCCGGATTTTACTTCAGAAGGGTTTCTGCTTACTTTTTTGAGGCATAACAATCATGATGGTCCTTCCCATTTTTATTATTCATCCGATAAAGGCAAGCAATGGAACGGTCCTTATGTATTTCCAAATTTGGGAACAGCCGGGATTGCAAATAGGACAGATTATCATGTGGAAGGAAAAAATGAGTTAAGCGCCTTTGTCACCACTGCAAAATCAAATTCAAAAGAGGGGAGAGTCGCATTTGTAAGAACAAAAGATGGCGGGCTCAATTGGGAGTTGATATCATGGATTACACCAGAGCACGGTGGCTTTGATATAATGCCTTCTTCGTTGCAGTTGTCTAATAACACGTGGTTGACTACGATTAGAACCCGCTTGGAAAATGGAAGGAATTTGATCTCAAGTTATATTTCTGAAAACGATGGAAAATCCTGGAACAGATTGGGTGATCCTGTGCCGGATACAGGAAGAGGGGGATCTCCTCCTGCTTTGGTCAAACTGAAGGACGGAAGATTAGCATTGGGATACATTCACCGAAGTGAGTTTGGATCCAGAGTTCATGTGCGTTTTAGTGCTAACGACGGGCAATCATGGGGAGATGAAATCATTCTGAGAAGTGGAGATGGGGCAAATAGAGATGTGGGTTATCCAAGGATGGTCCAGCGAGAGGATGGTAAGCTGGTGATGATCTATTATTGGAACAATTCTAATTCCCCTGAGGCAAAACCGTATCGGTACATAGCAACCACCATTTTTGATCCTGAAGAATGGAAGTAAATGATTCAGTTCTACGATTATTTTACTTGTAAATATTGATCAAGTACGGGACAGAATACACCACATAGGAACATAGGTCTGTTAAATCTTATTGTTCAAATATTTTCAGCCTGTCCTCCTAGAATACCTATGTCTCTATGTGGTTGAAATATGTTAAGTGAATAGTGTTGTTTAGCTTTCTTAAATCTGAAAGACCTCAATTAAAATAGTTTTAAAACCAATTTTCCTAGTAAGACTGACTTCGTATGGTTGGAGTCAAAAAAAAATAATTGTGAACAATAAAAATATATCTGTAGGCACTTCTGGGATTGAAGAAATCCAGTTGACCCATCAACGTCAGGGACATTTTCTCAATCAACGTCAGGCTTTTTCTCCGGATGATCAGTATCTGGTGTTTGACAACAGAAACGAAGATTCAAAAATAGGAGAGAATGGGTCTATCCAACTTGTTGATGTCCAATCGCAAGAAATTCAAACCATTTATAGATTGGATCACCAGACTTCATATGGGCCGGGAACAGGTGCGGCAAGTTTTCATCCCAAGAAAAACGAAGTAGTGTTTATACACGGCTTAATGAATGCTTCCCCTGATCAGCCTTATGGGTTGACTGAGCGCTTTGCCATGCAAGTCAATATTGAGGCCAACACTGCGACACCTTTGGAAGCCAGGAATGTAAGGGAGCCCTACACAAAAGGAGCTTTACGTGGAGGATCACACGCTTATTCCTACAGCGCGGATGGCAGGTTTGTAAGCTTCACATACAATGATGCCGTGCTGGCAAAAGAATCCCGGACAAATCCCCAAGTGCATGACTTAAGGACAGTAGGAGCGTTTTTTACCGATCACCAAGTTCTGATTGACGGGCAGAAAAATGAAGAAAATTTTGACGGAAATGCTTTTGCGGTTTTACTTGCAAGGGTTACGCATTCTCCACAGCCGGGCTCTGATGAAATAAACAAGGCTTATGAAGAAGGCTGGGTGGGCAATGCAGGTTATACAAAGCGTGACGGTCAACAGCAGCGGTCTGCTTTGGCATTTTTGGGAGATGTGATTTCCTCTTCTGGCGTAAAAACAACCGAGGTTTTTGTCGTGGATCTACCAGAGAATGGATCAGCGCTTATGGAGCAGGTAGACGCTGGGAGCAACACTGCTTTGCCTTCTGTCCCGGCAGGAGTGGAGCAGCGAAGGCTGACTTTTGCAGGAAGAAATAATTTTCACGGAGTCCAGGGGCCAAGACAATGGTTGAGAAGCTCTCCTGATGGAGCATTTATTTACTTCTACTCCCAAGATGAAAAAGGAGTTATACAGATTTGTGCTGTCTCTCCAAATGGCGGCAATATCAACTGGGTTACCAAAAATGACTTTTCCGCAGACACTTCTTTTTCATTGAGTCCGGATGGAAAATACTTGGCGTATGGAGCCGGAGAGGCTATTTATCTCACCCGTATCTCTGACGGGACCACACTTCAGGTTCTTCCGGCGCCAACGGGTTTAGCAAAAGGGCTAACCAATATCAACTGGTCCAACGCTGGATACACCTTGGCATACAACAGAAAAGTGGATCACGGTGATCAGGCTTTTTATCAGGTTTTCAAACTTGACCTTTCAACCTTAATAAACACTATTTTATGACATTAATTTCTAAGCCAATTGTCCCTTTGCGCGGGATTGTTCCACCAATGGTTACTCCGCTTAATGGGGATGGCTCTCTGGATAGAGCAAGTGCAGAAAAGCTTATTGACCATTTAATTGAGGGCGGGGTACACGGAATTTTTATATTGGGAACAACAGGCGAATTTTCCGGCTTAAGCTACCAGGTACGTAAAGAACTGATCCTCCTTACCTGCAAACAGGTTGCGGGAAGAATTCCTGTGCTGGTCGGGGTGACGGATGTTTCAATTGAAGAAAGCATTGCGCTTTCAGAATTTTCTGCAGAGGCCGGAGCATATGCTGTAGTGGCAGCACCACCTTTTTATACTAATATCGATCAGGAAGAGCTGACACGCTATTACTTACAGCTAGCAGATGGAATATCTCTTCCTCTATTTCTGTATAATATGCCTTCCCACACAAAGCTGACAATTGAAGTCGATACAGTAATCAGGCTTTCATCCCATGAACGTATAATCGGTTTAAAAGACAGCTCCGCCCATGCGGTTTATTTCCAGTCGCTGTGCCATGCGCTACTAGAACAGCCGGATTTTGTACTCATGGTGGGTCCGGAAGAAATGATGGCAGAGACCGTATTGATGGGAGGGTTCGGTGGAGTCTGTGGTGGAGCCAATCTCTTTCCCAGAATTTATGTAGCGCTTTATGAGGCGGCAGCCGGCAGGGATTTTGAAAAATTAAAATCCTGCCAGCATATTGTGATGGAAATCAGTAGAACTTTATACCAAGTTGGGCAATATAAATCCAGTTACATGAAAGGGTTAAAGACTTCACTAGCCTTCCTGGGATTGTGCCAACCTTATTTTGCTGCTCCCTTGTTTCCATTCACTGAGACGGAGGAACTTGAACTTCGCTCACGCTTTGAAGCAATTTTAGCTGCTTTGGAGGTGCATTCTTAATAGATGGAGATCAGTCTCCCAAACCCAAAATATCCACTTATTCATGGATTTACCTGTAATTGATTTAATAGTTTTTCTTGTTTACATGGCTGCCATTGTCCTGTTTGGGATCTCGTTTTCTTTTAAAAAAAGAACCTCCTTAGAATATACCACGGGAGGGGGGAGGCTTCCAAGCTGGGCGATAGGCATGTCTATTTTTGCAACTTTTGTAAGTAGCATAAGTTTTCTGGCGCTCCCGGGTAATGCCTATCTTTCCAACTGGAACGGATTTGTTTTTAGCCTTTCTATACCATTGGCTGCTTGGGTTGCTGTCCGGTATTTTGTTCCTTTATATAGAAATTTACAAAGTGAATCGGCTTACTATTATCTGGAAACCCGATTCGGCTCCTGGGCCAGAACTTATGCCTCTATTTGTTATCTGCTTACACAATTAGCACGTATGGGAGCCATCATGTACCTTTTGGCTTTGCCCATGAATGCATTGTTCGGATGGAGTATTCCCCTTATAATCATCTGTACGGGGGTGAGTGTGGTGGTATATGCGATGCTGGGTGGAATCGAAGCAGTGATCTGGACAGATGCTGTTCAGGGTGTTATTTTGATCGGGGGTGCATTGGTATGTGTTGTAGTAATCCTTTTTTCAATGCCCAATGGGCCCCAAGAAGTTTTCACCATTGCTGCAGAAGCAGACAAATTTAGTCTGGGAAGCTTCAAGTTTAACTTTGTTGAGTCTACATTCTGGACGATTCTGGTTTATGGTCTATTTATCAACCTTCAGAATTTTGGGATTGATCAAAGTTACATACAGCGTTACCTTACGGCCAGAACTGAAAAAGAAGCTAAGCGTTCTACCTGGCTCGGAAGTCTATTATATGTGCCCGTTTCGCTCCTGTTCTTTTTTATAGGTACAGCATTGTTCTCCTATTATCAGGCATTTCCTGACTTGTTACCAGATCACCTTAAAGCGGCAGAAAATGCAGATAAAGTGTTTCCCTATTTTATTGTATCAGGGCTTCCTACCGGACTTACGGGGCTGCTGATCGCATCTATATTTGCCGCAGGCATGAGCACAGTCTCCACGAGCATCAACAGCTCGGCAACAGTTTTTCTTTCTGATCATTACAGGAAGTACATTCATAAAAACACCACCGAAAAGCAATCCATGCGGGTTTTGTTGATCGCATCATTTGTGATGGGAGGATTGAGTATAGTAGTTGGGTTGGCATTTAATGGAGTGGTCAGTGCCCTGGATGCTTGGTGGGCGTTATCCTCGATTTTTAGCGGTGGAATATTAGGGCTATTTCTACTTGGATTCGTAGTCAGGAAAGCAACCAGTAAAGCAGCTGCAATCGGGGTATTATGCGGAGTTTTGGTGATTGGATGGATGAGCCTTTCTCCGGTTCTTTTAAGCGGAACAAGTATAGAAGGGTATCAAAATACACTTCACACCAATTTGACTATTGTGATGGGGACGCTGACTATTTTCATCATCGGTTTCCTGCTGACGGGCTTATTTTCAAAACGAACAACCAGCATATCATGAGCTATGTAATTGGAGTTGACTATGGTACAGATTCTGTCCGTGCCTTATTGGTAAATGCGGAAAGTGGTGAAAGCGTAGCAAGTTCTGTTTTTATTTATCCCCGTTGGTCACAGGGACTGTTTTGTGACCCCGCCAAAAACCAGTTTAGGCAGCATCCAAAGGATCATCTGGAAGGATTGGAGAAGACAATTTCTGAGGTGGTTAAAAAGTCAGGGTTGGACAAAACGCTGATCAAGGGAATAGGGGTAGATACCACAGGTTCATCTCCCATGGCAGTAAATGAGGAAGGTATTTCCTTGGCGCTGCTTCCTGAGTTTGAAGAGAATCCCGACGCGATGATGATCTTGTGGAAAGACCATACTGCTATCAGGGAAGCGGAGGAAATCACGGTACTGTCGAAAACTTGGGGAGGGGAAGATTTTACTAAATATTCAGGTGGTATCTATTCCTCAGAATGGTTTTGGGCCAAGATTCTTTCTGTTCACCGACGGGATATAGCTATTGAGAAAGCCGCTTTTTCATGGATGGAGCATTGTGATTACATCACAGCTGTCCTGACCGGATTGAATCCAAAGGAACTGAAGAGAAGCAGGTGTGCGGCAGGACATAAGGCGCTTTGGCATGGGGACTGGGAAGGTTTGCCTCCAGAAGATTTCTTGAACCAACTGGATGTTTCCCTTGGCAGGCTTCGTCGCAACCTTTACTCCAATACCTATACTTCTCATGAGTTGGCAGGTAAAATCAGTGCAGAATGGGCTGAGAAGTTGGGACTTTCCCATGAAACGGTCATTGCAGTAGGGACTATAGATGCGCATGCAGGAGCGGTGGGTGCTGGTATAGGACTGCACTCGCTGGTAAAGGTGGTTGGAACCTCCACCTGCGATATACTGGTAGCTTCACCGGGAGAAATGGGTACAAAATTAATCAAAGGAATCTGTGGTCAGGTAGATGGTTCCGTTCTTCCGGGATTAATAGGTCTGGAAGCAGGGCAGGCTGGCTTCGGTGATGTGCTGGCTTGGTTTAGCCGGATGATTTTGGCACCGTCAATTCAGTTGGTAAATATAAATAAGAGATTGGATCCTTCAGCCAAAGCCCAGTTAATAGCCGAAATGGAAGATTCCATGCTGATGCAGCTTTCAGATGAAGCAACCAGATTGCCGATTAAAATGAATAATGTTGTTGCATTGGACTGGATGAACGGCAGACGTTCGCCGGATGTGGACGAATCACTTCAGGGAGGAATGTTGGGCTTGAATATGGGCGCTACAGCAGTTGATATTTTCATTGGATTAGTTGAAAGCCTGTGTTTTGGATCAAAAAAGATTATTGACAGGTTTGAGGAGGAAGGCTTAAGAATTGATGAGGTGATTGCAATAGGGGGAGTGGCTAGTAAATCTAAGTTGGTGATGCAGATCATGGCGGATGTATTGGGAAGAACCATAAAAGTCACAACTACTACTCAGGCATCAGCCTTGGGTTCTGCCATATATGCTGCTGTGGCGAGCGGAGTTTATACTTCAACTGAGGCCGCTATTCAGGCTTTGGGGGCAGGATTTGATCAATTGTATGAACCTGAAGAAGGGCACAGGGAATACTATAGCAAAAAGTATCTGGATTATTTAAAGTTGGGAAAAGTTGCAGAGGAGATTAACAGGATGATGCCATCCTAAATCGATATTAGGATACATTTAAAAATCTTCTTAAAATTTTTCCAAACATAAAATCAGTTACACAATTTGTCAGAATGAGTTGTCTTTCATCTTGTTATTAAAGTATTTCCCGCAGAAAAAGTTTAAGTGTACATTTGGGGAGTTGCAAAAAACACGAAGAAAATGAGAACCATCATTGATACAGAGACGCTGGAAGAATTTTACAAGCTCAAATTCTCTGATACCTCAAGCAGTAGTAATGCATCAATGGGGAACTTCAATGCCTTTGTGATAGAGGATGTTGTAAGCCCTGAGCACGAGGTTCTTGTCCGTTACGCCAGACGTGATTTCTACAAAATCTGTTTTATGTACGGAAATAGCCTCATCCACTATTCCGACAGAACACTTAAAGTGGAAAGCCCCACTTTAATTTTCTTTAACCCACAAACACCCTACAAGTGGGAATCCTTGGAGCATAATGAAAAAGGGTTCTTCTGTATCTTTCGCGAAGAATTTTTTAAAGAAAAGCTAAGATCAAATTTGGGAGACTTGCCGGTTTTTTCTGCCGAAGGAGTACCTTCCCGACAGTTAAATGACGGGCAAAGCCAGCATGTTTCCAACATTTTTGCTAAAATACTCCTTGAGATGAATTCTGATTACCAGTATAAACAAGATTTGCTGGTAAGCTATGTGACTGAACTGGTTCATTTTGCGCTGAAGCTTGATGCTAAGGAAAACCTTGCCCCGCATATTGATGCGAATTCAAGGCTGACTTCGATTTTTGCTGAACTTCTCGAAAGACAATTCCCAGTTGTATCTATCGACCAGAGACTCCGGTTACGTTCAGCAAAGGATTTTGCCGAAAATTTGCACGTTCATGTAAATCACCTCAATCGGGCAATAAAACTAACTACTGGCAAAACCACCAGTCATTTGATAGGGAAGCGAATTGCAATTGAGGCAAAAGTAATGTTAAAACATACCAGTTGGAATGTCTCAGAAGTAGGTTATTCACTTGGTTTTGAGGATGCAGCACACTTTAATAACTTTTTCAAAAAACACACGAAAGTTTCGCCTAAAGAATATCGTCTACAGGAGGCTGTAACAGAATAAAGTTTGTTTTTCGCAAGTTTTCGATTGATACACACAAGTTTTGCCTGGCTGCACAACTTTACCTTTGTGTAGATCAAAAAGCTAAAAGAAATGGAAAACTTACATCAAAATTCTTCATTTAAGAACAAGGTAGTGGCTATCTCGGGAGCGAGCAGTGGGATTGGTGAGGCAATTGCCAGGCACTTGGCTAAGCGTGGAGCAGCAGTAGTGCTGGGTGCCCGACGGACAGAGAAATTGGAAGCTATTAAAAACGAGATTGTCAATGCAGGAGGAAGAGCTTCTGTTTTTGCTCTGGATGTGACCGACCTTAAGAGCTTTAAGGAATTTATTGCTTCTGCAGAAGAAGTCTTCGGAGGGTTGGATGTCCTGGTCAACAATGCCGGAGTCATGCCTTTGTCTATGGTGCATGATTACAAAATTGACGAATGGAACAGAATGATCGATGTCAATATAAGAGGCGTGCTGCATGGCATTGCGTCAGCGCTTCCATTTTTTGAGAGGAACAATAGCGGTCAATTCATCAACATCACTTCAGTAGGAGACCGATGGGTAGGGCCTACTTCAACTATTTATAGTGCGACAAAATTTGCTGTCAGAGCCATCAGTGACGGGCTTCGTCAAGAGGTAAGCGATAAAATCAGGGTTACCATAGTAGCTCCCGGAGCGACAGAATCTGAACTTTCAAATTCCATATCCGACCCGGAACTTAAGAAACTTGCGGATGAGCAGTTTAGATCAAATACGATTCCGGCTGATGCAATTGCCAGAGCTGTTGCCTTTGCTATTGAGCAACCGGAAGATGTAGATGTAAATGAACTTGTGGTTCGTCCCACAGCTCAGAAAGCCTATTAACAGGAAAATCTTAGGGTTGATAAGGTCCGGTGATAACTAGCTTATCGCCGGATAAATCCACCTCAAACAGATGGGGAACCCGATGGTACCTTCCCTCAACGGCTTTATGGCTGTGAATTGCCATCAACAACTTGCCGTCGAATGTTTGGAATAACATACCGTGGCCAAAATTGGGAGGGGTCAGCGGCTCATTCTCCTGAACCCACGGGCCATCCAATGTGCCACTTTCAGAGTAGGCTACCCCTTGCACGTAAACATCATAGATCCAGCTTGTCCATAACATGCCCAGACGTCCGGAACCCGTTCTGAATAAAAATGGTCCATCAGTAACTTTATTGGGGACAGTATTCCCCTTGTCATCTTTTTCCTTGCTCCAGGGGGAGTCACTGGCTTTAAAAAGTAATTTTCCTTCTCCCACTGATCCACTCAGGTCGGGTTTCAATTCAATTTTTTCAATCGTTCCGTCAAGATTTTGTAACCATTCATAACAATAAACCATGTAGGGCTTTCCGTCAGTGTCTATCCAGAACGTCCCATCGAGGGTGGGTTTTTCTGCAGGCAAGTAGGTGAGGTCTGCCATAGGTTCATAAGGACCATCCGGGCGGTCGCTGACCAATACATGGCTGGCACGACGGTCAATGATGTTGCCAGCTACAGTATCAATTTTTATGTTGGTATTGGTAAAGGTCGCAAAGTAGTAGTATTTATCCTGGTATTCATGAAGCTCGGCTGCCCAAATCATAGGATCAGGCCCCATCCAAGAATCAGGGTTGGTTTTTATAACCTTGTAGGGTCCTTCCCAGTGCTTTAGGTCTTTACTTTTCCATATCCTCCCGCCAGTACCGGTCATATAGTAGTTTTGAGTTTTTTGGTCGGCCAAAATAAAGGGATCACTTAAGCGGATAGAATCCAAAGGAATGTCATGCCTGATTGCTTGACTCTGCTGTCCATTACAAAGGGAGACAAAAAGTATAAATGAAAATGTAATGAAAACCTTTTTAGCAAATGCAGATAAGTCTAATTCCATGATGTCATCAATATGTTTAGTACCGGAGTAGTAGCTTATTGTAAAGATATTAATTGAGTTATAAGCTGTTCCAAAAAATACATCAATGGTGAAAGCACTGAACTCCGGTATAAAATCATTCTCCTCCAGTCCTCTGGTTTTCAAGTTCAATGCACTTTAACGAGAATTTAAACAGGTCTTTGTAGTTCATACTGATAAGTGAACAGAAGGCTTATTAACTCAAGGGATAATTGCCCGAACACGAACGAAAAGTGTACGGAATTTTTTGGCCCAAGGACCAAATCGCTTCATAAACATGAATTTGAGTGTCTAAGGATGGCACGTTTGTAGCAAACCAGCGGATAGAAGGTAATCATTCGAATGATAACGGTGGATCCTCAGATTGTCTCCCAATTAAAATCCGGCAACCAATAAAAAAACAAGTAATGCTTCATCACCACATTAGGACACTGCTCCGCCAGCTGTGGCGTAACCGATTATTCACGGTATTAAATGTATTGGGACTTGCCATTGGTATCAGCTCATGCTGGATCATCTATCGAATCGTTGAACACGAGTTTAGTTACGATGCTCAGTTGCCCAATAAAGAGAATATTTATCAGCTAGTCTCCTCTTTTTCAAGTGACTCTAAAGTGGGGGGAGTGAGCGCGCCGCTTTATCAGGGGATCCGTGCGGAGATACCCGGAGTAGAAGCAGTGCCTGTATTTTTTCAATTTATAACCCATACTGAATTAAAGCGGGAAGACGAAGAGGTCTTTGTAAAGGAAGATCCCCCGCGTATTGTGGCAACGGATGCTTCTTATTTCAACATGCTACCTTACATTTGGCTCTCGGGAAATAAGGACAAGGCCTTAATTGCGCCCGAAAGTGTAGTTCTTACCGAAAGTAGAGCAAAAGAATATTTCCCCAGAGTAAGTCCGGATGATATGTTAGGCCAAACCATCACCTACTACGGTACAGATACTGTGCAACGGACCGTGACGGGCGTAGTGGCTGATTTCAATCGGCCCACCGAATTTATTGCACAGGAGTTTGTCACATTGGTTGATCGTACCTATGAGCTATACATGTGGACGAATACCAATGGGGGTGACAAGCTTTATCTCCAATTCAGACCAGATACGGATGTTCAGGCTAGCTTGGCGTTGATAAACGACCTCGAGATAAGGTATTACAAAGCGTTGGAACAGGAGCGTGCAAATGAGATGAAGCGAGGAAAGTCGTACGAACTTATTCCAATTAATGAGGTTCATTTTGCAACTTATGTGGGAGATTATTTTGGGGTCACCAAGACCAGTAAACCAGTGATGCATGGTTTGATTGGCATTGGGGTCTTTCTGTTGATCCTAGCTTGTATTAACTACATCAATATGAGTACCGCACAAATTCCTGAACGAGCAAAAGAAATCGGTGTACGCAAGACACTTGGTGGCAGTCGGAAAGATTTGATCGTCAGGTTTTTGAGCGAAACGGCAATGACTGCATTTGCAGCATCCTTCTTGGCAGCTATTTTAAGTCGGCTTTGCTTTGTACTGCTAAGCGATATTATTCCTGCAGGCGTGACACATCAGGAGCAGTTTCATGTTTACTTGATATTTGTGCTTGGCTTGATCTTGCTTATCACCCTGTGCGCAGGCCTTTATCCAAGCTGGCTTATCACCAAAGTAAAGACGGTAAGCGTCTTGAAGAACTTTAACCCAACATCGCTGTCGACCCGCTTTAGCCTTCAAAAAGTACTTATAGTTTTCCAGTTCTTTATTGCTTTGGTTTTTATCATCAGTACCATTATAGTAGGTTCCCAATTGCGATACACGCTGAAGGCCGATATGGGCTTCAACAAGGACGCTATTGTTCTCGTAAATATTCCCTGGAAATACCAGCGTGATCCACACTATCAAAATAAGCAATACACGTTATTGAGCGAACTTAATAACCTACCCGGTATCGAAAATGTGTCGTTAGGTACAGCCCCCATATCATCAAGCAATTCATCATCTCCATTTGAATATATCACAGGTGGAGAGAATATTGAAGAAAGACAACTTGCTAAGAAATGGATTGATACAGCTTATTTAGAAGTGTACAAATTGGAGTTGCTTTCTGGGAGGAACATTAACCCTTCAGACACCCTCAGTGAATACATTATCAATGAATCCGCAGCTAAGGCTTTTGGATTTATGGATCCCCAAGAAGCTATTGGTCAGTTTATTGGCCAAAGGGGAAACGACAAATACCCAATTGTGGGGGTTGTAAAAGATTTTCACACGTTGGATTTTTATGAGCCAATTTCGCCATTGGTATTAATGAATGAGAAATTCAACCTGTTGACTTTCAATATTAAGTTGGATAGCCGCGATGCAAGCCGTTGGCAATCCACTTTGGAGAACATAAAGGAGAAATGGGATGGCTTTTATCCCGCCCATGCATTCCAATATAAATTCTATGATGAGTCGCTGCAGGCTTTGTACCAACAGGAGCGTCAAATAGCCAAGTTGATCAATCTTGCTACGCTGATCACTGTTTTCATCAGTTGTCTTGGACTTTTTGGTTTGGCAACACTCATTGCCTTTCGGCGCACCAAAGAAATCGGCATCCGTAAAGTAATGGGAGCTTCGGTATCCGGTATTGTGGCTTTATTATCGAGAGATTTTGTCAAGTTAGTTGGGATTGCAATGGTGTTGGCCTCCCCAATTGCTTGGTGGGCTATGGACAAATGGCTGGAGGAATTCACCTATAGGATAGCGATCTCATGGTGGATGTTTGCTGTAGCAGGTTTTGCTGCAGTGTTCATAGCCCTGGCAACGGTGAGCTTTCAATCAATTAGAGTGGCATTGGCCAATCCTGTGAAGTCACTTCGGTCTGAATGAGAAGTGGCAGCCATTAAAATCTAGCTTTCTCCTGATCTATTACCTGAAGAATAAAAGAAAGTTCTGGTACTGGATTAGTAAAATTTAGTACGCAGACAAATTGATTTAGAGGCCTTAAGTACATGTCAATCCAGTTTAAATGCTGCTTCTATTGGATTGATCAACAACTGTTTTACAACTCGAAGTAAAATAAAAGTCCAGAATGATATTTATTTTACATACATTTAAGGAATTAATACGGATGACGTCATTATCATTATATGTAAAGCCATGAAGGGAACCAATCTTGGGGAGTTTGAAGAACTGGTATTGCTCACGATAGCCTTGTTGATGGAGGATGCGTACAGTGTGGCTATCTGTGATGAACTGGAAAGAGTAACTGGCCGCTCTGCAAAGCTTGGGGTAGTACATGCTGTACTTAATCGCCTTGAAGAAAAGGAAATGGTAGAAAGTAGGTTAGGAGAAGCAACCAAAACAAGGGGTGGAAAGCGGAAACGCTTCTATCAAATTTCCAATACTGGAAAGGCTGCATTAATCAGGTCAAAGGAAATGCGTGAAGAACTTTGGAACAGAATCCCAAGCTTAACTTTAAAAGGCATCTAATGGAAAAGAAGCTACCAAACCCACCAAAATGGGCTGAACGTTTTTTATGCTGGTATTGTAAAGCCGAACTTCTGGAAGATTTGCAGGGTGACCTGAATGAATATTTTTATAGAAACCTCAAAAACAAGGGAGAACGACGCGCCAGATTTATTTATGTACTGGATGTGTTTAAGTTCTTCCGTCTTTATACGTTGCGGATACCTAATCTGCTTAACCTATTTATCAACTTCATTATGCTAGGATCCTACATTAAAACTTCGCGGCGGAATCTTGTGCGGAACAAATTGTTTTCTGGAATTAACATCTTTGGGCTGGGCGTAAGCATGTCCGTGGGCCTATTGATGATTGCCATGTTGGTGGATGTTTTCTCTTATGATCGCTTTCATACCGAGCACCATCGGATCTATCGCTTGATCAGCCGATTAGAACAAAATGGCAATGTAAACTCCAGTTTTTTTGCTACCTCATCAATGAAGGCGGGATTGTCTATCAAGGAATCAGTAAGTGGAGTACAGGATGTTGCACTGCTTAGAAACGGTTTTTCCGGTGATATTGAGCTGACTGAAAAGAAGCTGCCATTGGCAGGATATTGGGCAAACGACTCATTCTTCAATGTGTTTTCTTTCGACCTTATTCAAGGTAATCCGGCAACCGCTTTGAAAAATCCCTTTCAGCTGGTTCTTACCGAAAGTTCTGCATTCAAGCTTTTTGGTACAACGGAAGCTTTGGGAAAAACTGTCGTCAGGGACGAAAGACAGTATGAAGTAACTGGAATTATGAAAGATCCACCCGTGTTTTCCCATCTCAAGTTTGATATGCTCGGGTCACTCAGTTCTCTGGAGGTTTTAGAACAGGATAATTTAGACCTGATGAAGTGGGACAATATTTGGAATACATGGTCCTATGTGCTGTTGGATGAGGGGATGGAGCGGACCACAATGAAGGCCAGCTTGGATCAATTCAGTGCCAGCGAGGATCGAACAGTAGAAAATACCCATGTGGAGCTGGACCTACAGCCGTTAGACGAAATTATGACTGGCGAAAATTTAGCGAACCAGATCGGTCCCACGTTGGGAAAGACCCTGCTTAGGATATTTATTGCCCTGACTATTGTGCTAATACTCTCAGCTTGTTTTAATTACACCAACCTTTCGGTAGCAAGGTCGCTTAGCAGGACCAAAGAGGTTGGAATTCGAAAAACCATTGGAGCATTTAAAAGCCAGATAATAGGACAGTTTATCATCGAATCCGTGATCATATCCCTACTGGCATTGGTTCTTTCATTGGGTTTGTTTATGCTAATTCGTCCGCATTTTCTAAGCATGGAATCCTCGCTTCAGCAACTTTTGCGGCTAGAACTTTCCGCGGGGCTTGTCTTGTGCTTCTTAGGCTTTTCCATCTTGATTGGAATTCTCGCAGGCCTGATCCCGGCAATTTCCTTTTCCCGCATCAATGCTGTCAATGCAGTCAAGAACTTGATGGCATCCCCGGCACTAAAAGGAATATCATTACGCAAAGGTCTGACTGTATTCCAGTACAGTATTTCCATAATAGCCATTACGGCTACATTGATCATATTCAAGCAGTACAAGCATTTTATACATTATGATCTTGGGTTCAGCACCGAAAACATACTGAATATCAAACTTCAGGGCAACGACCCAAATCTGCTAAGAAACGAACTTAATGAACTGACCGAGGTTCAAGACGTTTCTCAATCTATGCTCATTTCAGGTATTGGACATTATTCCGGTGTTTTGATGATAAACCCAAATGACCCGCTTGATTCGGCATATGTTTACTACAATTCAGTAGACGAAAATTATCTGGCGATGCATAGCCATCGTTTTGTTGCGGGAAATAACTTCAATCCAAAATTTGTGGATTCTCTTGAGACGGAAGTGATTGTAAATGAGGAGGTACTCAAGCGTTTTAATATTGCCGGACAGCAAGCCTCAAATGCGGTCGGCCAAGTAGTCAAAGTAGACGGCAAGGATCTGGCGATTGTAGGTGTCGTTGAAAATTTTGAATACGGAAAGGCGAATAACCAGACTGGTAAAGAGGTGATTTTGCGCTATTCAAACCACAACGCCAACTACCTAAATGTCAAAATTCAATCGGAGGACTTGCCAGCCACCTACGCAAAACTGGAATCCATTTGGAAGAAACTTGATCCGGTACATCCTTTTGAAGCCCAATTTTATAGCCAGCAGATTCAGGATGGTTTCAAGGGACTGGAGGCCAGCGTCAAAGTTGGAGGATTTTTATCCATATTGGTAATCTGCATAGCATCGATTGGACTGCTGGGAATGGTTGTCTTTACTACTGAACTGAGGATTAAAGAAGTTAGTGTACGTAAAGTACTTGGTTCGTCCGAATTGAGTCTGTTGGCTCTTTTGAGTAGAGGGTTTTTGGTGTTACTCATGATTTCAGCCCTAATCGCAATTCCTACGACCTATTTGTTTTTTGCTAAAATTCTCCTGCCCCAGATTCCAAACTCCTTGCCACTCCAACTACAAGAAATGGTTCTCGGAAGCTTTGCGGTGCTTCTGCTAGCACTTTTGATGATTGGCTCGCAGACGCTAAAAGTAGCCCGCACCAATCCGGCGGAAGTTTTGAACAGGGAGTGATTTAGGTGAAATTTTATGAAAGAAACTACTAAAACTGGAAGGAGGAGCGCCTTTAAATAAAAAGACAAACTCCCCCAGTTTAGCTCATTTTTCGGGATTTCGGAAACCTATTCGGCCTCAGGAAAAACATTGTCATTACGGATTGCAGTAGTTTCAGATAGCATGGAAAATTAGTTTTTCTTTCTTTGATTCAGCCACCAATAGGAAAATACTGTAGTGATATTCAATGCCACAAGTCCCCAAAGTAAAGGATGGGTGAAAAAATCATAAAATGATCTTCCATTGGGGATTTCTACCAGAGGTACAGTGATCAACGCATCCAGTACCAAAGCAGTCAATGCCATTAAAGCACCCACTTTCAGGCCGTTGGCTTTTCCGCTGCCTTTATAAAAGAAAACAGCTGCCAAATAAGCAAAAGGAACAGTGAGGATTGCCATGATAATTGACTGGGCAACCTGTGAATCTTTAATGAGAGGGATGATGTTCAAGAATGCAAATGCTATGAAGACACATCCCCAAATAAAGAACCCTGCAGTAATTGTTCTGAATAGGCTCATTCACTCGTCTCTATTTGTTCATTACATTCTGGAGCGGAGAGGTCTTCAACTGGATTCCATAGACCAGTAGCCGCAGTTTCTTTTACATAAGCTGTAAAATCCTTCGCTTCTCTAGCTAGAATTTTTTGAACGTCTGCAGTCACCGAGGCATTTCTTCCATCCAAAACTTCTGTAAACAGGTAATTGAACAACCAGATATGATCCTCAGGTACCTGGTATTGCCTCAACAGGGTTTGGTTTTCATCCAGCGTAAGTGGCTGAAACTGAATTCTTCTTCCAGTAGCGCTTGCTATTTCTGATATTACCTGCGGGAAATTCCAAAGCCGCGGACCTGTTAACTCATAAATCTTCTTGTTGTGCTTACTGTCAATCAACGTTTCTACTATTACATCGGCTATATCGTCTGCGTCAATAAATGGTTCAAGGGTTTCTGCTCTTGGTAATGCCACATTTCCAGTAAGGATTGATTCGAGGAAGAATCCCTCACTAAAATTTTGATTGAACCAGCTTGCCCTTACTATGGTCCATTCTTTGGCAATTTCCATTATTATTTTTTCACAAATTTCAGCCTCTTTTTCACCTCTTCCGGAAAGCAGGACCATTTTTCTTATTCCATGAAGGTTTGCAGCCGTAGCAAATTCCCGGATAGTTTGTGCCGCCGATGGAATAGCCAGATCTGGCTGAAATGTAATGTAAACTGAATCCATGCCCTCCAATACTGCAGGCCATGTTTCTGGATTTTCCCAATCAAACGCCGGTGTTTCGCTTCTGCCTGCTATCCTGATATTTTTATGTCCCAGTTTTACAAGCCTTTCAGCTACTCTTCTACCTGTTTTACCTTTTCCTCCAAGGATAAGGATAGTTAGCTCTTTCATAAATGCGGTTCTTTTTTAGTGAGAAGTTTTACAAAAATGCAGCAGCCAACTCTAATCCATTTGTTTGAAAAGGATTATGATTTGTTTGAAAAGAACTGGTTTCTTACTTCTGTGGGGCGGATCCCGAATTTATCCTGAAAAGCATTGGAAAAGCTGCTCAAACTTTCGTAGCCTACTAGCCAAGCTACCTCCTGTACAAGCATTTCACCCTGGCTCAATAAATCATACGCTTTATTTAGACGTTCTTCCTGCAAAAATTTGAAGACTGGAATGCCGAAAAGTTCTTTAAAGTTTTTCTTCAGTTTGTGATTGTTCAGCCCAATCAATTTGGAAAGCTCATTGAGCGAAGGTGGCTTGGAAAGATTTGCTGTAATAATGGTTCTTGCCTGAAGAAGTTTCTCCCGTTCGATAAATGGGATCTGGCTTGTTTGTCCAGATGCCAGGAAAGCAAAAAAATGGGCGAGTAATTCATTTACCTGGCTTTTCAAAAATAGCAATCTGCTTGATCCCTGGTATTTTGTAGTCATGATTTTATAGACCGCATCCTGCATATAGGGAGTCATATAAAAAGCAGGTCCCTCTACAAAGTTTTCTTTTGGATAAAGGAGTTCTGGAAGATGTTCTTTAAAAACCTCGTATTCCAGTTGGGGAAGCGTATGAAGATTTTTATTCTTTGCAAAAACACTGATAGATTCTAAAGGTTTGTCAGGCCCAATTTTATGAGAAAAAGCTACTTTACTGTTGCCAAAAAAGGAGATGGCTAATCCAGAGGTATTGCTTTTGATCTTTGTAGTGTTTTCGTATTTGATTTCCACTTCAACATTTCCGGAACCATAAAAAGCAAACCCAATCGCATCGCCATCAATTTCACATTGCTGGATGATTGTTTTTGGTGAATTGGACTTCTCTATTAGAACAATGAAATCATTAACTTCTATTACATCTGTAGTCATTGGTTTGCCCGTTCGGGGTCTTGCCTTGAGCTGTAAAATATTTTGCTCCAGGAGAGCTTACTGACGCGCCCGGATTTTCTATGAAAGATAATTAAGAAAGACAGAAGTTTTTCACAACATTCCTAATCTCACTTATCCTAAAAGCGCAGACGGTCCATAACCATATTGTTTTTTAAAGGCGAATGAAAAATGGGATAGATTCTCAAAACCGACTTCATAGCAAACATCAATCGGTTTTCTTTTTTTCTCCACAAACTGATAATGGGCTAACTCTAATCATTAGCAGCTATATCGCCTTAATCTAATTGTAAATTTCTATAACTTGAGCATGGAATAGAAATTGTTAGTAGTGGCACGAAGCTTTTTAAAAATTTGAAATTGCTATGGAAAATAAGATTCTGATCGTAATTCTCTCCTTATTTGTTTGTGTTTCCTGCTCCTCAGTCGATGAACCTTCAGGTCAAAATGGGGGATTTAGTGGAAGTTTGCTGTATGATTCGGGCGAACATACTTACAAAACTGATTTAGCTAGCAATGAAAAAACAGATTATTTTGACCGAAACAATTACTCCTTAAACGGCTGGGATGTGAGTTGGGATGGAAAAACAAGGCTGGAAACAGAAATTATCACAGGATCAGCGGACCAGGTAACCTTTAAACTTATTGATACAGGAAATGGAAGTGTTCAAAAAGAGTTTATTTATACTAATCCCCATGGTGAGGACCGTCAGATAAGCGGATTATTATCTCCAGACAAGTCCCTTATTCTTATACAGCCGGATTTTGATCATGGCATTGTTATTGTCGACAGCGATGGCAATGTCAAACATCACCTTCCCATAGTAAATGATACAGAGCTGACACTGGGGGATGAAGTTATTTGGCTACCAAATAACAGTATCTTGTTTACATTCAATGAAAAATTTATTTTAAAAAGCGAACCACCATATTCTGAGATTATCCCGGTAAAAGAAATGTCTTATGCAGATTGGGGAAATCTGAATGCAGATAGGTCGGGGAGTAAAATATCCTTAAGGATAGATAAACATATTTATTTAATGAATGTAGATGGTACCAATCTGGTGCAGGTAACTGAAAGTGATAGAGAAGAACGTGAAGCTGTTTTCTCACCTGACGGCAAATTTTTATTAGTAGGAGCAAACTTCTATCCCGGAACATTTCATTCTGGTAAGTGGGATCTTAATATTATTCCAGCAGATGGAAATATCTATCAAGTTGGTAACAATCCCGGACCAGGAGTATTTGTCGTACGTCCCAATCGACAGGAACATGCAGAAACTGCTTCGAATAGGATGTTCTGGAGATGATCGTACAGCATCATGATGTAGGGTCCAAATCTTTATCCTACCTTTTCTTGCTCTTCTTATCCCATAGTATATAACCAAGAAATAGTAAAAAACATCCAATGGAACCCCAAAGCAATCCATTTTGTAGAGAATTGGTATTCTTTCCGGCAAATGCTATCAAAAAAATAAGAGGCAAAATCCCAAGTATGGTGGCGCTGATAAATTTTAAATAATTCATTTTTAAAATACCGGCTGCAAAACTTATTGCATCATTAGAAAGAAACGGATTTACACGGGTGATAGCCACAGCCCAAAAGCCATATTTTTTAAGAAAAGAGCCTACTTTATTGAACGTTTTCTCACCCAAAAGACGTGCAACAAAAGCTGTACCCAGTAGTCTTCCAATTGAATAACCAATAGTTGAAGCTATAACAATTGATAAAAAACTTAATAAACTTCCCCAAATTGGTCCATAAGCAAGGACTGCTACGACCATAAGTACAATCGTAGGGATAATCAACAGGAACATCTGAACGACCATAGACAGCACAATCAGGGCTGGGCCAAACCACCCGAAACCTTCAACCCAGCTTTTGATGCGTGCTTCGTCATCGCTTGTAAGCACATTCCAAGCTTCCTGAAAAAACTGGTTGATTGGTGGAACTGTAAAGTAACAAATCACCAAAATGCCTATTAAAAGCAGAGAAAGGTAGAGCGGTAATCTGCTCTTTTTTGGTGAAGCATCCTCGTTTTGTTTCGTCATTACCTAAAATTTAAAACTCCGAAATTCGTTCTGGTCTAAAAAATAAATAGCCCAAGGTTGCTGCCTTGGGCTATTCTAAGCAGTATTTGGCAGTGTTATTAATCACATCGCCTTTACTTTATTCAGATTTAATAGATTAGTCTATTCCAACTAGGCACATCGGTGGCTTTCAGATTGACCTAGGTATCTTTCCCTGATTTACAAATCCCGATAAGCTAATATTCCGCCGAGTGTATTCCGGACTTTAGAAAATCCTTTGGATTCAAGAAACTTCTTCGCATTTCCACTTCTTGCTCCTGAGCGGCAATGAACCACAATTTCATCGTTTTTGTAATCAGCTAGTTCATCGAGACGATTGGGTAACTCCGCCAACGGGATGTTCTTCGCCCCAAGATTGTCATCTTCATATTCCCATTCTTCGCGTACGTCCAGAAATACGAACTTCTCGTTGTTGTCCAATCTAGCTTTTAAGTCTTCTGCTGTGATATCTTCCATGTCTTTATTTTACTAAAATTCTGTATGAATGAACGCCATCTTCCTTCATCGCATTGATTATATAGATTCCCGGACGTTGGCCATTAAAATTAACAATTTCTCCTTTCGTAGACTCTTCCCGCTCCAAAAATATCTCTCTTCCAAAGGAGTCGAAGATGCGGATGTCAGTAAATTTTCCTTCTATATTGAGTTGGGATTCCACAGGATTGGGATACAGGATCACCCCCGTTTCCGGAGCCTCTGGATCTTCGAATGGTGGATCCAAAGAAATATGTGGACGGATCATTAAAGCACCTTTCACTTCTTCATTCTGTTGCCATTCACCAACAATATTGTAAAATATCTTATCCGCAGTATCATTTACTTTGTCCAAGCCTACATGGATGAAATCATTGGTATATTGAGCATAGCCAATGAAAAAATCTCCTGAAACTTGAATATTAGTGTCCAATGAATAATATAAAAGTTCTTGTCCTTCTTCCTTGACCGCTATTAAATCTTCCCTCCGGAAAATGGGTTGTTTCTCTAAATCATTCCAAACCAGAATATCCACCGCTTGATTTGCCTGCTTTGGATTAGTGAAATTTATACTGATTCCTTTTAGATAAACTGGCTCTGGAGAATTGAATTTGATAGCTAATTCGCCTGAACGCTGATTAATTCCAGCTGCATAATCTGCTGATCCATTGTCATATGCAAAGTAATCATGAAGCGGAAAGTCCGTAGCAACGGTATCATTCAACCTGTAGTCCACAGAAGGAAAGAAGGTAGTGTCTCCAGCGTTAAGGGTATAAAAAGGATCATCTCCAGAAGTAAGTGAAGTGATGATCTTTAGTGTGGTCTCATTTTCCGGAAGTGAAAGGTTTTCTAGCTCCCGGCTCTCAAATACTCTTCTTTCCAGCGAGTTTGGTACGGGATTAAAAGGAGTGTTTGCGTTAATTGGGATACTTGATTGTGTAGAAGAATCCAAAATACTGATTGAGTATTCCATTGCCCTAAATCTATCTTCAAGGTTGTAGAACTCATTTTGGACAGTACTCCAGGCTCCTTCCTGATCTTCATTTAGCAGTACCAAAGGATATGCCCCATACTCCCCAAGGCGAAGGTGATTAGGCTGGGTCAGACTTCGGTCTCTATAAGTAGTATCTGAACTGGTTCTATTTGTATTAAGAAATACATAATCGATCAACCAACTGTCAAACGGACCTGACTGCCGGCCTTCTGTAAGGAACCTGAACTGAAAATTTTCATGCTGCCATTCCGGCAAAACCTGAAGTATCTCCTGCGAAAAAACACTTCTATCTACAGCCGCTCCTCCAAACTGGCTCCAGATGGTCATCCATACCCCTTCTGGAGAAAAGATCTGTAAGGAAAGCTGATCATTATCATCAGGAAGTTCTGCTCTACCTCCGGCTTGCCAAAAGAAACTCAAGTATAAACTTTCTTTTTCTGGATTGGACAGGAGGGACAGATCAAAAGGTTTGGACGCAAGCGTGTCAGATTCACCTTGTGAAGTGGGAGTGAGGGAGTAGGGGCTTCCGTCGGCAGCTACACCATCCAATAACACTGCTCCATAAGAGGGAGCATTCAATCCAATTGTTCCTGAAAACGATGCTCCGGAAAAGCTCCATTTCAAGGTGTCCATTCCAGCTGAGAAATCATCCCAAAATGGAAGAGTATTGCCCTGCAATAGTCTTCCACCTTGAGAATTAAAAGCCTCTTTTAAATTATGATGCTGTATAACGGTAAACTCTACAACTTGAGATCTGGCCACAGTCGAGATCAACAACGCTAAAACAAGCGCCGCCACCCGATGTATTTGTAGAAGTTTAGCCATTCACTTAAAAATTATTCTTAGCAATCCACAGATCAATCAATTCTCCTGTTTTTACTTGCTTAGCGGGGGGAGGAGACTGCCTTAACACCTGACCAGGGCCCACAGAGTCTGTATCAACAAGATATTTCTCTCCAATCCGAAGACCGGAACCCAAAATCAAGAACTCAGCATCAGTCTCGTCCATCCCTTTTAAGTCAGGAACAGACAGAATCTGATTGCCTAATCCATCCCCAACAATCAAGTCTATTCTGGCTCCTTTAGGGATTTCAAATCCTTCAGCCACATTCACTCCCCGATATTTCTGCTCTAGGACCACGTTGATACCAATGTCCGGAACGTATATTATATCACCGCGCTCCAGTCCCATATTTGAAAGAATTTCCTGTGCATTCTTTAATTGGGTATTTACCAAGTTAGGCATTTTCAACATTGGAGGATTGCGTGCATTCAATGTAAGATAGATGGTTTTACCTGTCTTCACCTGTGAATTGGATTCAGGTATTTGCTTCAGGATTGCAAACGGCTTTAGTTCCGTATTGAATCCAGAGTCCAAGGATACCTCATATTCTAAGTTTGATCTTTCCAGAATCTCCGCACCTTCTTCATAAGTATACCCTGATAAGTCCGGTACGGATACAGATTCTCCATGGTTGGTGTAGCTGGGAAGGTAAACTTTTAAAAACAGGACTCCCAGCAAAATTGAGAGCCCTATGATTACAAGGAGGTTTAGCAATATCTTTTTCAAAAGAAACGGGTTAATAAATGTCTTATGGAAATATTAAGAGTTAAAGATAAGCGGGAATTTTAATCCTCACAACGAACGATATTCCCATCTTCATGAATTTGAATGACAAAAAATAAGCCGAAGATTTAGGCTTCAGCTTATTTAGGGTTAATTTATGATCAACCTTTTTGTTTCCCGGATACTATTACTTGAGATTTTTATAATGAAAACCCCTTTGGAAAATAACGCAGTACTAAAAGAGTAAGTTTGATTTAGCGTATTTGGATATTCAATGTCTTGTACTAAAGCGCCTGTGGTAGAAATTACCTGAATGGTCACATCTTCATACGAAGGAAGATTGAAAGCTATGTTGAAAATCTCCCGAGCGGGATTAGGATAGAGCGAAATCATTCCTTCTGCGGGAATCACAGGTTCTGGATTAGCGCTCAAGAACAGCTCAATATTATCAAGGTAAATAGGAGAATCTCCCACTTTTCCGCCTTGCACTACAAAAGCAAGTCTTATCTGATTTTGTCCTACTCCTGCGAATTCAGAGAGATTAATGGTCTTCCGCACGTAGTCTCCGAATCTATTGGGATCAGCTTCACCCGTACTTACAGTAGCTAATTCTCCTCCTGATATTGTCCATATTGCTTGATAAGTTTCCCCCGCATCCTGGCTTACCATCACTGTTAGTTGAGTAGATGTACTTACTTGACCTGCGGCTAGATCAAAGAAGATACTTGCTTGGCTACTGCTTTCGAGACTGAATATCGGGCTGCCGAGCCAATAGGAGTGATCAAGTTCGTTGATTTGTAGAACTGCCGCTCTGTTTACCCCCTCACCGACGTTTAAGATTGGAGTCAAATCCCATGCATTTTTATCAAATTCGGGACTTATCGTTTGCCATGGTGATAGCTCACCAGTATTATCGAAGTTTTGTCTCCATGGAACTTCCAGCGTTTGATCATCTTGAATTATGTAGCGCGTTAATTCATTAATCTCAATGCTATTTTGGTCAAAATTTGGCTCTGAAACTTGATAAACTAATTTGTTTTTCCCTTCCGAAGTAGTGTTTTCTGTTGTGAGATTTACTACTTCTCCTGGCTGAACAGTTGCTCCACTTGCAATTAACGTCTCTTGCGGGTTGTCATTTATTGTTCTTGATAAAAGGAATGTAGAAAAAGGCAGATTACCTGCATTGGATATTTCCAACACCTCAGATTCATAGGTACTGCTTACGATCGGTCCAGGAGAAACTAGTCTGTTTAAAGTTATCTCATAATTGAATTCCTCATTAGGAAGAATTCGGATGTTTCTCAAATAGATATTATTGCCATATGCATTCTCAGATATGATCCCCAACCTAACTTTACCCATTCCAGCAAATTCTGCCAAGTCCACCAGTTCAGTTCGAAATTGACTGTTTTCAGTTGGGATGAATTCGTTTACAGAGCCTTCTACAGTCTCTAATTGTTGCGCACTTTTCGAATAGGGTGCATTTGCCAGATCAAAAGTGTTTCCACAATCACCAGAAATAGCCACATATAGTTTGTCGTCCAGTCCATCTTCATCATACGGTCCATAGGCTACCTCAAACACCATTTGGGCATTTGGGTACTTCGCCAGATCTATGATTGGAGATATAAAATAATCCAATTGGCCAATTGCCTCATATTCATAGTGCTTGATGACCAGTAGATCCTGTGGATTTCCCGAAATAGTTAAGTTGATCTTTTCCCAGGTTTTTAACTCATCAGGATTATCAATTGTCCAGGGAACTGGAAAATTTGATAGTGTTGAAGTAAATGGAAGATCAATCAGCTGTTGTAAAGAAGGATTAACAGTCCGGGTATTATTTGAAATCTGCGAATCAGTAGTACCATTTGTTTCCACGATCCGGAATTCCACAGTATTGTTGGACCCTTGTAAAGTGAGTTCATTAAAAGAAATTTCCGTAGCGTCTCCGGTCGCAAGACTTACGGTAAACTGCCTCGATTCAATCAGTGTACCGTTTCTTCGAAGTTCCACTTTTCCGGAATTAATTTGATTGCTCCCTGCATTTAAAACTTCTATTTTCGGTACTAAGGTAGGGGAGCAGATAAATTCTCCAGGTTCAATCACTTTTGAAATTGCCAAGTCGTTGGTAACCAATTGTGGTTCTTTCGTTGCACGGTTATTTATCAGGGACACCCTTCTTGGACTGTTTGCCAGTACGACGTTGAACCGCTCGATCTGCCCAAGGGTAAACAAATTCATGCAGGCATCAGGAGTGTAATCCATGTAATTTTGGATCATATTATTTGAATTACAGCTAAATCGGCTTGGATTGGCATTACACACATTATTGGAGTTGTCCTGCTCTGGAGTATCCGTGACAAAGTCATCTACCCCACAGCCTCCATCTCCCCAAATATGTCTTAACCCAAAGAAATGGCCAACTTCATGTGTGGCAGTTCTTCCGAGCGAAGAGGGTATTGCACTTCCACCGACACCAAAGAATCGGTAATCAATAGTGACCCCATCAGTGAGGGCAGAGACTGAAGGGAAATTAAGCCCCGGAAGATCAGAAATAGGGAAAGAAGCATACCCGATATAGGGGCTTCTCAGCGGTGCTACATATAAATTTAAATATTCATCCGGGTTCCACCGGCTCTGTTGGCTGATCAAAGTCGCATCTAACTCAGGATCATAGCTGGTTTTAGGACCCTGAACCCTCAAAATCCCGTCAGTAGGCAAACCTGATGGATCCTGCTTAGCTAGCACAAATTGAATATTGGCAGCTCCTGCTACAGGAAGAAATTCTTCAGGAGTCCGCGAAGCATCTTGATTGAGTCTGTTAAAGTCTTCATTTAAAACCCTGATTTGTTCGATGATCTGAGAAGTAGGGATGTTTGTGCCTTGACCTACAGGTTGTCCATTATGGATGACATGAACTACCACTGGAATCAGCCGGGGGGCTGCATTTAACCGGGAAAGTATTTGTGGTTGTTGTTTTCGAAGCTCGATTTTATCATCAATCCAGTTTTCAAAGAATGATTTACTACCGAAATATCCCATTTCGTTTTCGACTTTTTGAAGCCAAATGGGATGTGCGCACTTCTCATTATGTGTACTGTGAATATCTTGATTTGAAGGAGAAGAAGAAAGTGGATTTGTGGTGAATTGCTGCGCGAAACCATTGAAAAAAACAAAAATAGCCCCAAAAAGGAGCACATTGGCTTTGCGAAAAAACCGTAAACCTATATTCATTTAATGCAGATTATGCCACAGTGAGATTCACAGCTTCTACTCGGATGATTTCTGGTATTGCTCTTTTGATAGCTTCTTCTACTCCTGCTTTAAGTGTCATGGTAGACATAGGACATGATCCACACGATCCCAGCATCTCAATCTTAAGTACCTTGTCATCTGTAAGCTCCACGATCCGTACATTTCCGCCGTCCGCTTCTAGATAAGGTCTAATGGTATCAAGTGCAAATTCTATTTGTTCTCTAAGTTCTGGTTGCATTTTTTTAAGCTTTAATTTCTACTACTTCTGTTAAACCTCTGGAAGCATTTCGGATCGCAATTTGCCTGGCAACTTCTTCAGCCAAATCCATATAAGCCTTTTGCGTCACGCCCTCTTTTAAAACAGCCGGATATCCTGTGTCTCCACTTTCCCGGATACCTTGAACTATCGGTATCTCTCCCAAGAAAGCAACCTGATACTTCTCAGCCAGCCTTTTACCGCCTTCTTTACCAAATAAATAGTACTTATTATCAGGCAGTTCCTCGGGCGTAAAATAAGCCATATTTTCAACAACACCTAGGATGGGCACATTAATTTGAGGCTGCAGAAACATGGACAACCCCTTATTTGCATCAGCTAATGCAACTTTTTGAGGGGTCGTTACGATCACAGCTCCAGTGACAGGGACTGTCTGAACCATAGTCAGGTGTATATCTGAAGTTCCAGGAGGCAAATCGATCAATAAATAATCCAGTTCTCCCCAGTCTACGTCTGAAATAAATTGTCTCAAAGCAGAACTGGCCATTGGCCCTCTCCACACCACAGCACTGTCTGCCGGGGTAAGAAATCCAATAGACATCATCTTCACGCCGTATTGTTCGATGGGGATAATGATGTTTTTGTCACCCACTTTCTTTACGCTTGGCTGCTCGCCTTCTACATTGAACATCGTAGGTACCGAAGGACCTGAAATATCGGCATCAATCAGCCCCACTTTGGCACCTGATTTAGCTAATCCTACAGCTAAATTCACAGCTGTAGTAGATTTTCCTACACCACCTTTACCTGATGCAATCGCAATGATATTTTTAACTTGTGGTAAAACTGGGGCAGCGTCCCGAACTGTCGTTACTTGGGAGGTCATGGTGATGTCCCACTCAGCTATACTGCCAAATGATTCATTCAAAACTTCCAGACAATTATTCTTAATAACTTCCTTAAGCGGACACGCTGGAGTAGTCAGTACCACCCTAAAACTTACTCGGTCCGGGAAGATTTCTATATTTTGTATCATTCCCAAAGTCACCAAATCCTTCTTTAAATCAGGATCTTGTACTGTGGAAAGTGCCTTCAGGATGTTATCCTTCGTTAACTGCATGGATGAAATTGTAATTTTTGTGCAATTTAGAGTATATCAGCTTCTAAATAAAGAAAGTGGATAAATGTATTCGATGGGAGAACTGCCATCCACCAGAAATAGTTCTCATATTTGAGTTTGGCGATTAACTTTGCCTTAAGATTTCATTATGGGCATCAGCAAAAACACTACCGATAAAGTAAAAGATCGTCTTGACATAGAAGAGGTGATCGGAGATTATGTGTCTTTAAAGAAAAAGGGACAAAATGTTTGGGCCTGCTGTCCATTTCATGGGGAGAAAACCCCCTCCTTTTCTATTTCTCCCGCCAAGCAGATTTATAAATGTTTTGGCTGCGGAAAAGCAGGTGACGCCATCCAGTTTGTGATGGACATCGAAGGAATCGGGTTCCAGGAAGCGATCAGGCACATCGCCACACGGTATGGAATCGAGGTGGAAGAAGATGAAGCGCTCACACCTGAGCAGGATCAGGCTCAGAGCGAGCGGGAAAGTCTGCTGATAGCTTTGGGATTTGCCCGGGATTTTTTCATCAAAAATCTACAGACTGAAGAAGGTAAATCAATTGGCTTAAGCTACTTCAAAGAACGAGGTTTTACTCCAGCTATTATTGAGAAATTTGACCTGGGTTATGCACTTGATGGCTGGGACAATTTGCTGAAAGCTGGAAAATCAGCAGGATTCAAAGAAGAAATCCTCCTCAAAGCTGGCCTTATCCTACAGAAAGAAGGCGATCCTTCCAGAGTCTACGACAGATTCCGAAACAGAGTGATATTCACCATTCACAATATCAGTGGGAAGCCCTTAGGTTTCGGCGCCAGAATCCTTACCAAAGACAAAAACCAACCCAAATATATCAACTCCCCGGAGACCCCTGTCTATCACAAAAGTGATGTGCTGTATGGGATGTATCAGGCCAAAAAATCTATACGGGAGAAGGATAACTGCTACTTGGTGGAAGGATATACAGATGTGGTATCACTTCATTTATCGGGTATTGAGAATGTAGTGGCTTCATCAGGAACATCCCTGACGGATGGCCAGATCAAGCTGATCAAACGCTTCACGGATCAGGTCACCGTACTGTATGATGGTGATGCTGCAGGTATCAAGGCATCCCTTCGTGGTATTGACCTCTTGCTTGAGGGCGGATTGAATGTGCAGGCAGTGGTATTTCCGGATGGAGAGGATCCCGATAGTTTTTCCCGTAAAGTTGGGACACAGGCTTTTCAGGATTACCTGGAGCAAAACAAACGGGATTTTATAGGATTTAAGATAGGGCTTTATAAAGATGAATTTGACAGAGACCCGATCCGGAAAGCCGAAGTAATACGGGAAGTCGTCCAAAGCATCGGCAAAATCCCCGATCCGATCATTAGATCAGTGTATGCCAAAGAGGCTTCCGGGCTGCTCAGTATTGATGAAGATATTATCCATGCTGAGCTGAACAAAGGATTGCTCAAGGTCCAAAAGGAAAATTACAACCGGCAGAAGGATGATTCCATTTCTGAGAAAGCGATGGAAGACCTGGTGCCTGCTCAGGAAGAAAAAACATCTTTTGGGGAACTTCTGAAGATTCAGGAACGTGAAATGACAAGGCTTTTGGTTAATTATGGTTGGCAGAAGATAAGTGAAGATGAAATGCATCTATGTCAGTACCTGCTTTCTGAAACAGAGGAACTGGAATTTGTCACGCCTATCTATGGGAAAATTTTACAGCTTTACCGGAATGCTCTGCTCAACGGGGATCTGCCGACTTCGGAATATTTCATAGGTATGGGAGATGCAGAAGTCCAGCGGGAAGTGATTGATCTGGTGACGCAGCGACGTGAAGTTTCAGTACATTGGGAAGGGAGGCATCAGATCATTATCAATACCGAAACCGATGATCTATCGCTGACCGGCTACAAATCGATATTGAGATTGAAACGCAAAATGGTGCAGAAGATGATGGAAGAAGCCAAGGCTAAGCTTCGGAGTGCCGAATCGGAAAAACTTGATCTGGCCCAAGTAGATGAGTATCAAATGCTCTATTTTGAGCTTAAGAAAGTTCAGGTAGAAATCGATAAAGAACTGGGAATAGTCATCGGTTAAAACCAAACTTTCTTTGGTGACATCCTGTTAAAGAGTAGAAAGCTTATAAATTTGCTTTTCTGAAAATGAATCAAACCCCCAAATTTCGTGGAAAAATATACGCTTGATCCGATTGAGGATGCGATAGAGGCAATCAAAAATGGCGAAGTGGTGATTGTGGTAGATGATGAGGACCGAGAGAATGAAGGCGATTTCGTCTGTGCTGCGGAATCTGTTACTCCTGAGATCATCAATTTTATGGCAACTCACGGTCGTGGGTTGATCTGTGCACCTTTGATCGAAGACCGGTGTGAAGAGCTTGGTCTGGAGATGATGGTCGGGAACAATACCGCGGCATTTGAGACCCCATTCACAGTTTCAATAGACCTTATTGGTCATGGATGTACTACAGGAATATCTGCTTCTGACCGGGCCAAAACTATAAAGGCGCTGGTAGATAAAGATACAGATCCCAGTGAATTGGGTAAGCCAGGGCATATATTCCCATTAAAAGCGAAACGTGGCGGAGTGTTGCGAAGAGCTGGACATACGGAAGCAGCTATTGATCTGGCACGTTTGGCGGGATTCTCTCCTGCAGGTGTGCTGGTAGAAATCATGAATGAAGATGGGTCTATGGCCAGACTTCCTGATCTGGCACTTGTAGCCAGGAAATTCAATTTGAAGTTGATTTCTATAAAAGATCTAATTGCCTACAGATTAAAAAACGAGACGCTGATCAAGCGTGAAATTGGAGTTGAATTACCGACTGAATTTGGAAACTTTGATCTGATCGCATTTCGTCAGACGAATACCCAAGAATTGCACCTTGCATTGATCAAGGGGACTTGGGAACAGAATGAACCGGTGATGGTCCGTGTCCATAGTTCGTGCATGACCGGGGATATATTCGGATCTTGCCGCTGCGATTGCGGGCCTCAGCTTCACAATGCGATGCAAATGGTGGAGAATGAAGGCAAAGGTGTGATTCTTTACATGAATCAGGAAGGAAGAGGAATAGGCCTCATTAATAAATTGAAAGCATATAAGCTTCAAGAAGAAGGAATGGATACTGTACAGGCAAATCTAGCACTGGGATTGCCAATGGACAGTAGGGATTATGGTGTGGGTGCGCAGATCCTCCGGGACCTGAATGTGACCAAACTAAGATTGATCTCCAACAATCCCACCAAGCGGGTAGGATTGCTTGGGTACGGGCTGGAAATCGTGGAGCAACTTCCAATTGAAATTTCTCCCAACCCACACAACGAAAAGTATCTGCAAACTAAACGGGACAAGATGGGACATAACATCCTGAAATAACTCCAACATGTTTTCTTGATTTTGGTCAGGAAAGCAGCTTTTGATTACCAAACCTAGACCTTATAAATGCGTACATAATAGCATTATGAATACTATGAAGAAGGCATATTTTACTCTTGTTATACTGTTCCTTGGGCTTTCTGCTGCCTCGGCACAGAACGAGTTTCCGTCACAGGTTTGGCATAAAGGCAACATCTATAGTGAAGATGGGCAAGCTCGTGGAGGTTTGGTCAAATATGATCTGGAAAATAATCTGGTCCAATTGAAAGGAGAGACTATCGAGACATACACAGCTTCGAATGTCAGTTATTTCGAAATCTTTGATGAAATCTATGGTGGGGTCAGAACATTTTATAGTTTACCGTATTCATTAAATAATGACTATGAAACTCCCATTTTCTTTGAAGTATTGACAGAAGGAGAGGACGTAGCATTGTTATGCCGTGAATACGTAGCCACAGACTCACGTAATATGGGAATGGGAGGCTTTGGATACATGGGGATGAACCCGTTCTATGGACCTCAGAGCATGATAGGATACCGTCTGGCTTTTAATTATTATTTTTTCAAAAATGGAGCAATCCAAAAGTACAGTCAAAAGAAAAAAGATCTGTTTGAGATGTTGCCCGGACATGAAGAGGAATTAGATCTTTTCATGCGCAAAAACAGGCTGGAACACGATCAGAGGGGTGATCTGCTTAGGATTACTGCTTATTACAACGAACTGAATCAAGATTAATGTCAAAGCCACTAATTCTCGTCTCTAACGATGACGGGATCACTGCTAAAGGAATCAGAGTCCTGGTTTCCATCATGAAAAAAATCGGCGAAGTCGTCGTCGTCGCACCCGATAGTCCACAATCAGGGATGGGCCATGCCATCACCATAGGGGAGACATTGAGGCTCTATGAAGAGGAAATCTTTGAAGACGTGATGGCTTACAAGTCAAGTGGTACTCCTGCAGATTGTGTGAAACTAGCGAAGCATTACCTGCTAAAAGACCGTTCTCCTGACTTAATCGTAAGTGGGATTAATCATGGTTCAAATACCTCAATATCAGTACTTTATTCAGGCACAATGTCAGCGGCAATTGAAGGTGCCATGGAAGGGTTTCCTTCTATAGGTTTCAGCCTTTGTGATTATTCCTCCAAAGCAGATTTTTCACATGTAGAAGAATGGGTGGAAAAGATAGCGCGACAAGTACTGGAAAATAAAATTCCCAAAGGAATTGCACTAAACGTGAATTTCCCTCCAAAACAAAATGAGAAAATTAAAGGTATAAAAGTTTGCCGTCAGGCGGATGCAAAATGGCAGGAAGAATTTGCGGAACGTTTTGATCCAAATGGCAGAAAATACTTTTGGCTGGCAGGGAATTTTGTGAACTTTGATAAAGGGGAAGATAACGACGAATGGGCGATTGCCAATAATTACGTGTCAATTGTGCCGTGTCAATATGATCTAACTGCGCACCACGCGATCTCCCAAATGAACAAGGATTGGGATTGGGAAGCATTGAAGTAGGAAGTCTGAAGTATCAAGTATCAAGTCTGAAGTATCAAGTCTGAAATCTGAAACCTGCCTACTGTAGGCAGGTCTGAAACTTTAAATCATTTACAAGGGGCGTAATCCTGCCCTCTTCGTAGCAGACAAGTGTTTGTTTTGTCCCATCGGGACAATTCGTTGTTAACAAGTAGGAATATAATCCGAAGATCGTTCCATCGGAACGTATGAGATCTTTCGGGCTCTTAATGCCAAGGGGCATAGCCCTGAATCATCTTAGAATAAAATCATCAGCTATAAAAAAGCCAAGGGGCGTAGCTCTGAAATCTCAGGTTGAAAACTTCAAATAATCTTTTCCAGCAAATGCCCTATCCATGCCGAAGGCAGTATTCCCAAGCTGGACTTGTAGAGAGCGGAGGGTGGTCGCAGCAGCGGGCCGGCGTCAGGCTGTGCGGTGGAAGCATTGCTGAGACTGGGCTTTTTGTTCCTTTTTTGCCAATAAAAAAGGAAGAGAGAAAAGATAAAAAGATAAAGTATTAAGTCAGAAGTATCAGGTATTAAGTAGCAAATGATAAGTCTGAAGTATAAAGTTTTAAATCTGAATTCTGAACTCTTAAATCTGAAATTGTACCACGGTGGTTACTGCTTGCATGTATGCAGGACTGCTCATCTGTCAAGGGGCATAGCCCTGGAATCTTCGTAGAAAGAATACGTGCTAGTTTTTGTTGTGTTCCATCGGGACAATTGGTTGTTAACAAGCATGAGTATATTCAGAAGATCGTTCCATCGGAACGTTTGAGATCTTTCGGGGTCTTAAAGCCAAGGGGCGTAGCCCTGCTATCTTCGTAGAAGTAAATCATCATTTACAAAAACAAGGGGCGTAGCCCTGAAATCTCATCTGGTTTAATGCCTTCACCCAGAAGTATATTCCGCGATTACCAGTTTAACCGACAATTGAAAGTTGAGACGCGGCCAGGAAATCTTCAATGTCCAGCTTCTTTTTAAGGATACCCAACTCCACCATCTTTGACATACTGATTTCCATTTGGTTTTTGGAGACGACTGCATCAGTAGCCCACTGGGTTTGAGAAAGCCATGCTTCCACATCCTCCTGTTTTAAATCATAATTTTCAGCGATGGTCTCTACGGTTTTTGAGCTCTGTTGTGCTTCTCTGGCTGCTTCATAAACTTTATCCCGCAGTTCAAAAATAACATCGCCGAATTCAGAAAGCGCTTTTCCAGAAGCTACTGTTATAAAGCATGGCCAAGGACTGGCTACTTCACCTATTCTTTTCATTTCCTGAGAATCCACCCAAGGTTTGGTCGTATACTTTTCCCACAAAAACATCTCAGGTGCTGAAGGATTCATAGCCTCCAGTGCGCCAGGGAGGTTGCTTACAACTTTGAAGTTTAAGCTATCTGTAGGCCAATTCTCTTTTTGGGCAAGTACGAAAGCCATCAATTGTGATCCTGAGCCCATTCTACTAATTAAGAAGGTAGGATTAGAAATTTCCTGTGGAGTAGCTTCGGATCGCTTTGGATGAATGTGAATTCCCCAGATTAATGGTGAGTTGACATGGAATCCAATCATTTTAGCACTGTTCCCATTTTCAAAATCTTTGAGAAAACTCTCAGTTAAGACGATGGCAACATCGGCCTCATCTTCCCGAATAGCGTTATTCATTTGGCCGGAGCCTCTGGATTCATCTAGCCATGCCAAAGTAACTCCTGCAGATTGAAAAGGCTGCTGTGCGATTACTTTCTTCCAGGGTAAGTTAAAATGTTCAGGAACACCGATGATTCTTAGGGTTTTCATGTGCTTAAAATTTGAATGCCCAAAAATAGAAAAGCTGATTAGAAACCTACATACTTTTTACACGAATTAAATAAGGAGGGAGACCGAAGACCGAAGATCCGGGTGGGCGTTTTTGCGAAGGACGAAGATCTTCTTCAATGATCTATTTGAAGTCCTGCCTTCTGCAGTAAGATTTCAGGGCTACGCCCTTTTGTTTTTCCTATCAACATGTGTTTTTTATGAAGAGATCAGGGCTCCGCCCCTTGATTATCGATGAGCTGCGCCGCCGTTCGTGTCACGAACGGCTTCAATAAACGTGCGTGACACTCATGTTGGCCTGGTATTCGCGAGTATGATGAAAAGAGATTGCCTGCCTGCGGTAGGCGGGCTTCGTGCCTCGTAACGACGGTCAAACGTGCTGAATACTTGACAATTAACACACTGCGACTGAACACTGCCTACTTGATTCTCAATTCCTAATTCCTATTTCCCACACCCTACACCCTACACCCACACCCAACATCCAACATCCAACATTCCACACCCATGTCACGTCCTGATTTATGTTGACACTTTTTTTATTGTTTTTCTTCTACCTTTTGCATCTTTGTTTACTACCGATATCCTTCGCAATCTCACCTGCTCGATAGATGATGCAACTAATATCGGTCATGCCTACGGCATTCTTGTGACTTTATTTGAATTCCATTTACCAGACATTAAAATGTCCGGCTATATAATGGATCATGCCTACGGCATTAATAGACTTAATAGAGTCGCTGAATTCCAACAAAGCGGGACTGCGAACTCCTGCCGGCAGGGATCACTACGACTGAATTGTCTACAAACTTCCCACATCAAACATCCCACATCAATTCCTAATTCCTATTTCCCACACCCTACACCCACACCCCACACCCCACACCCCACATCCAACCTCCCAACCTCCAACCTCCAACCTCCAACCCCTAAACCACCCAACCCCCAACTCTAAAAGCAATTTCCGCCTTAGATATAGACCATAGAAAGAGAGAAAAGATATTTTAGATTTGATTGTAAGGAATTTTATAGCTGGGATTTATATCTTTGGCCTGTGTCTCAGCAAATGAGTGCAAGAGAATGAATAAACCAAACCTAATTTGAATATGAAATTTAAACCTGGAGTGAAATCCGGTCAGGAGCTAAGAGATCTTTATGCGTATGCAAAAGAGAACGAGTTTGCAATGCCGGCAGTGAATGTAATCAACACCAATTCGGTGAATGCGGTATTGGAAACAGCCAAGAAGGTAAATTCACCTGTAATTATACAATTCTCAAACGGCGGGGCCCAGTTCTATGCCGGTAAATCTTTGCCAAACGATAAGCAGCAAGCAAGTATTGCAGGTGGAATATCGGGTGCCCATCACGTTCATTTGATGGCTGAAGCCTATGGTGTTCCTGTGATTTTGCATACGGATCATGCTGCTAAGAAATTATTGCCATGGATTGATGGCTTGTTGGAAGCAGGTAAGGCTTATTATGCCGCTCATAAAAAGCCATTATATAGTTCACATATGTTGGATTTATCTGAAGAGCCTTTGGAAGAGAATGTGGAGATTTCGTGCAACTATTTCAAGGAGTTTGTGAAATTGGATATGGCCATCGAAATTGAATTGGGTGTGACTGGGGGAGAAGAAGATGGAGTGGATAACACTGATGTAGATTCTTCCAAACTATATACTCAGCCTGAGGAAGTAGCTTATGCTTATGAGCACCTCAAGGAAATAGGTGACTTGTTCACAATTGCTGCTGCATTTGGTAACGTTCATGGAGTTTATAAGCCTGGCAACGTAAGTTTGAAGCCTATCATCTTGAAGAATTCACAAGATTATATCAAGGAGAAGCATGGTCTTACTGGCAAGCCATTGAACTTTGTGTTTCATGGAGGCTCAGGGTCATCTGTAGAGGAGATTAGAGAAGCCAATAGCTACGGTTCTATCAAGATGAATATCGATACAGATATGCAGTGGGCATTCTGGGAGGGCGTTCAGCAGAACTACATCAAAAACGAAGGATATCTTAAAACTCAATTGGGTAATCCTGATGGAGCTGATAGCCCGAACAAGAAATACTATGATCCAAGAAACTGGTTGAGAAAAGGAGAGGAGAATTTCGTGAAACGACTTGAGATGGCTTTCGAAATGCTAAATGCTGTGAACAGAAACTAAACTGACGTAAATCGGTTATAAATTAAAAGAGGCTGTCTCAAAAGTAGATAGTTTAAAAGGCTAGTCGATTTCTCGGCTAGCCTTTCCTGTTTTAACTCAAAAGTTGTATTTTGAGGTGTGCAAAAACAAGACTTAAATGTAGCCTTTAAGGAC
>Ga0307414_10000073_pt1 | contig 94656 bp, 83 predicted proteins | sample DK1Ometagenome_FD_203804 | JGI IMG/M metagenome (GOLD analysis project Ga0307414, IMG submission 203804) | Maize rhizosphere microbial communities from greenhouse at UC Davis, California, United States - DK15-O-3 | ecosystem: Host-associated > Plants > Roots > Rhizosphere > Soil | place: USA...
TCTCGACATCGGCGACCAGCCCGGCTTCGCCGCCGTACAGATGTTCGGCGCCTGCGATATCGAGGATCAGTCCGTCGGGTGCGTCGAGCGCGACAAGCGGAGAATAGCGCGCGCAGCCCTGTGCGAGTCGATCGAGCCAGTCCTGATCGAGCACGGGATCATGTGGAATGACGATGAGTTCACCCACCTGCGCGCGCGCATCGGCAAGCGGCATGCCGATGCGTAGCCCCACGATCTCCGCCTGCGCATCGACGCTCGCGATCCGCATTGCACCGCGCTGTTTCTCCGCAAAGACGAGCGGAGCGTCAGGCGGCCGCGGCGCCGTGCGAAGCCATCGCTCGGCGGGCAGGAGGGGAAAGAAGAGCGCCAGATAGCGCCGCTTCGTCGGCATTGGGCCCGAAAGCTTTTTCGTCATGGTTCCAGTCCAGTCGCCAGCGGGGGGGCGCAGAGCCGCCGCGCCAGCGCAGCAATTCAAGATCGAAGGCGGGCGCGCCGGGGGCGTTGGCTTCGAGGGCGTGCGAGGCGGCGGCGGCGACGCTCCAGCGCGTCTCGGCGACGCTCGGTGCCGGGGCGGCGCCCAGCCGGAGCATCAGCAGCGTGGTGCCCGCATCGCGCGCGCCGAGGGCAAGGCGGCGCCCCGCAGTGAGGTCCAGCAGCGGGAATTTGCCCCAGCTTTCGACGATCACCGCCGCCGATCCGGCGCAGCGGACCGCATCATTGGCACAGGCGAGCAGCATTTTGGGATCGGCCGCCTCGACGAGCAGAAGCCGGTCGGGGTCGCCGCCAAGCTCGGCGATGCCGGGGGCATAGATATGGCCGCACCGCTTGCCCGCATCGCTCGTGCGCAGCCAGATCAGCGGTGACTTCCCCGGCATGCGCAATGCGATCAGCGCGGCAAAGGCGGCGGCACTGGTCGCGTCGATTGCATCGGCGGCGAAAAATTCATGGGTGCGTCCGGTCATCAGTCCGCCGCCAAGCGCCGCGTCGAAGCGCGCATGTCCGCTCGCCAGCCAGCCCTCTGCCCGGCGGCTTTCGAAACCGCCATTGGCGGTCAGCCGGGCGATGCGTTTGCGCAGCCCGGCGAGTATGGGAGACGACTCGCGCATCATTTGTTCCTGATATGTTCTATTAGCGCGCGAGCGGGGGCGGTTGTCAAGGAGAGTCGGTTTCCACTTTCGTCATGCCGGATCAGGTCCGTCATGCGAAGATATTATGGAGTAGGCTGACTTCCTGCGCTGCTGTCGCCGCCCAGCGCGCGGAACAGCGCGATTCGCGTGTTGACGAGCAACAGCTGCGTTCCGATCTCGCTCCGCCGCGCCGAATAGAGGCTGCGCTGGGCGTCGAGGCTCGACAAAAAGCTGTCGACGCCGCCCTTGTAGCGCGCGTCGGTGAGCATCGCGGTGTCGGCAGCGGCCTCGCTGTTCGCCGCCGCGGCGCGGGTCCGTTCGGATATCGTGCCCTGCACGGCAAGTGCGTCGGCGACCTCACGGAAAGCGGTCTGGATCGCGCCTTCATAGCCCGCAAGCGCGGCGTCGCGCTGCGCTTCACTGACTGCGACTCCGGCGCGGCGGCCGCCAGCGTCAAAGAGGGTGGCGGTTGCGTCGCCGCCCGCAGACCAGTTGAACGCTCCGCCGTCGAACAGCCCGCCGAGCGCGTCGCTGGCGAAACCGAGCAGGCCGGTCAGCGAAATCGACGGAAACAGCCGCGCGCGCGCGACGCCGATATTCGCATTGGCCGCGCGGAGCCCATATTCGGCTTCGATGACATCGGGGCGGCGGAGCAATATGTCGGAGCTGACCCCCGCTGGAAGCGAGACGATCGTCGGCGTCACTTCGGCGAGCCCGGCGGGAAGAAGCGCCCGATCGACGTCACCGCCGACGAGCAGGCGGATGAGATTTTCATCCTGTGCGAGTGCGCTTGTCTGCTGGGCGATCGCATCCTCGGCGGTTGCCAGAATCTGTTCGGCCTGACGCAGATCGGTGCGCGGTGCGACTCCGCCGTCGAGCCGGGCGCGGGTCAGGCGAACATTTTCGCGGGCGTTGGTCGCGGTCTGCTGCGCGATGGCGAGCAGGTCGCGGTCGGCGCCATAGCTGGCCCATGCCTGCGCGAGGTCGGCGATCAGTCCGATCCGTACCGTGCGCGAGGCGGCCTCTGTGCCAAGCGCGCGATTGCGGTCGGCCTCGGTCGCGTTGGCGAGCTTGCCGAACAGGTCGAGTTCGAAGGCGGTGACGCCGCCGCGCAGCGAAAAATCGCCGCTGCCGCTGTTCGCGCCCGCGCTTTCACCATAGCCCGCGCCCGCGCTGACGCCGACAAGGGGAAATTGTCCCGATCGCGTGACGCGCACCTGCGCGCGCGCGGCGGCAACATTGGCAAAGGCGATACGCAGATCGCGATTGTTCGTGAGCGCCTGTTCGGTCAGCGATTGCAGGCGCGGATCGGTGAACACCTGCTTATAGGACAGGATCGGCAGCGCCGCCTCGCTTTGCAGCAGCCCGGCATCTCCGACCGGCCAGCTTTGCGGGACGGGCGGCGTCGGCAGCATTGTCTTCGGCGCGAGCGAACAGCCGGCGAGGGCGAGCGTGCTCGCGAGCATGAGGGTGCGGATCATGCCGGTATCTCCGCCGGGTCTGTGTCTCCGCCCTTAGCCTTGCCGAACCGGGCGCGCACGGCGGCGATTCCGTCGCGTACCCCGCGGCGGACGAGCACGAAGAACAGCGGAATGAAGAAGATGGCAAGGAAGGCGGCAGTCAGCATGCCACCGATGACCGACGTGCCGATCGCGACGCGGCTGTTCGCGCCTGCGCCGGTCGCGATGGCGAGCGGCAGCACGCCGAAGATGAAGGCAAAGCTGGTCATCAGGATCGGGCGCAGGCGGATGCGCGCGGCGGCAATCGCCGCATCGATCACGCGCTTGCCCTTGCGTTCCTCCTGTTCGGCGAATTCGATCATCAGAATCGCATTTTTCGCCGCGAGCCCCATCGTCGTCAGCAGACCGATCTGCAGATAAACGTCATTCTCCAGCCCGCGCAGCGTCACCGCAAACACCGCGCCGATCAGGCCGAGCGGGATGATCAGAATCACCGCGAGCGGGATCGTCCAGCTTTCGTACAAGGCCGCAAGGCAGAGGAAGACGACGAGCAACGACAGTGCATAGAGCAACGGAGCCTGCCCCGACGACAGCCGCTCCTGATAGGAGGAGCCCGACCAGGCGACGCTGGTGCCCGGAATCTGGGCCGCCATCGCCTCCATCACGTTCATCGCCTCGCCCGAACTGGTGCCGGCGGCGGGCTGGCCCGAGATTTCGAACGTCGGGACGCCCTGAAAGCGCGAGGTGCTGCTGGGCGTCGTCGCCCAACTGGTACGCGCGAAGGCCGAGAAAGGCGACATCTCGCCGCCGCTCGAACGGACATACCATTGGCCAAGATCTTCGGGCTTGGCGCGATAGGGGGCATCGCCCTGGACATAGACGCGCTTGACCCGGCCCTTGTCGATGAAATCATTGACGTAGCGGCCGCCCCAGGCGGCCGAGAGGGTCGAATTCACATCGGCATTGTTGATGCCATAAGCGGTCAGCCGCTGGGTATCGACATCGACCTTCAATGTCGCGACGTCGGGAAGATCGCCAAGGCGCACCGATGTCAGCCGGGGGTTGGCGTTGGCCATCGCGAGCAGCCGGTCGCGCGCTGCGGCGAATTCCTCACGGCTCATGCCGCTGCGATTCTGCAACTGCATCGTAAAGCCCGAACTGTCGCCAAGCCCGCGGACAGCGCCGGGAACCAGCGCAAAGACCTGGGCGTCGCGAATGCCGCTGAACGCCTTGCGCGCGCGATCGACGATCGCATCTGCGGTATTTTCCTTGCCCGGCCGATCGTCCCAATGGGTAAGGTTGACGAAGCCTTGTCCCGTATTCTGCCCCGCGGCCCCGCCGCCACCGCCGCCCGCGATCAGGAACAGCGCCTGCGTATTGGCCTTTTCATGGGTCAGGAAATAATTTTCGATGGTGTCGCGGACCTCCAGCGTGCGCGCCTGGGTGGCGCCGGCGGGCAGGCGGAACTGAACCTGGACGCGTCCCTGATCCTCGCCGGGCAGGAAGCCGCTGGGCAGGCGCAGGAACAGGACGGCAAGAAGGACGAGGATGACGGCATAGATGCCGAGGAACATCCATTTGCGCTCGACGACCGCGGTGACGCTGCCGACATAGCGGTTCACCATGCCGTCGAAGCGGGTGTTGAAACCGTTTTTCGCACGTTCGAGCATGGCGCGCGCACCCGCGAAGCGGCCGCCCTCGGGCGGCGCTTCGCCATGCGTCCGGGGCTTGAGCAGGCTGGACGTCAGCGCCGGGCTGAGGATCAGCGCAACGAGCACCGACAGCGCCATCGCCGAGACGATAGTGATCGAGAACTGGCGATAGATGACGCCGGTCGACCCGCCGAAAAAGGCCATCGGCATGAACACCGCCGAGAGGACGAGGGCGATCGCGATCAGCGCGACCTGCAACTCCTTCATCGACTGGATTGTCGCCTCGCGCGCCGACATGCCCGGATTTTCTTCCATCAAACGCTCGACATTCTCGACGACGACGATCGCATCGTCGACGAGCAGGCCGATCGCGAGCGTCAGCCCGAACAGGGTCAGCGTATTGATGCTGAATCCCAGCAGATAGAAGATGGCGAAGGTGCCGAGCAGCACGACGGGCACCGCAATCGCGGGAATCAGCACGGCGCGCCAGCTCTGCAGGAAGACGAACATCACCAGGATGACCAGCAAAATGGCCTCGAACAGCGATTTTTGCACCTCGCTGACCGACAGCTTGATGAAGGCGGTCGAATCATTAGCGTAGCTGTAGGTAAGCCCGTCGGGGAAGTCGGCGGCGAGTTCCTCCATCCGCGCCTTCACCCGGTCGGCGGTTTCGAGCGCGTCGGACCCCGGTGACAGCGAGATCGACATGCCTGCGCCCGGGTGACCGTTGATGCGACTGACGACGGCATAGCTTTCGGCGCCGATCTCGACCCGCGCGATATCCTTGATCCGCACGCTGGACCCGTCGGGCAGCGTCTTGAGGATGATATTCTCGAATTCCTCGACGGTCTGCATCCGCGACTGCGCGGTGACCGTCGCGTTGAGCATCTGCCCCTGCGGCGACGGCAGGCCGCCAACGTCGCCCGCCGCGACTTCGCTATTCTGTGCGGTGATCGCCGAAATCACGTCGCTCGGCATCAGCGACATGGCGGCCAGGCGCTGCGGATTGAGCCAGATGCGCATCGCGTGCGGCGCGCCGAATATATTGACCTCGCCGACGCCCTCGACGCGCGATAGCGGATCCTGGATGTTCGACGCCATATAGTCGGACACATCCTGATTCACCCGCGTGTTGGTTGAATCATAGACGCCGACCATCAGCAGCGTGTCCGAATTGGATTTGGTGACGCGCACGCCCTGCTGCTGCACCTGTTGCGGCAGGCGCGAGATTGCCGCCTGGATCTTGTTCTGGACCTGGACCTGCGCGATGTCGGGATCGGTACCCTTTTCGAAGATCGCGGTGATATTTGCCTGTCCGCGCTAACTCGACTGCGAACTGAAATAAAGCAGGCCGTCGATCCCGGTCAGCTGCTGTTCGAGCACCTGCGTGACGCTATTCTCGATCGTTTCGGCCGACGCGCCGGGATAGCTGGCCCGAACATTGACCTGCGCCGGGGCGATGTCGGGATATTGTTCGATCGGCAAGGAAAAGAGGGCGCCTACGCCCCCCAGCATGACGATGATCGCCAGCACCCAGGCGAAGATCGGCCGCTCGATGAAAAGACGTGACATTGTCCGTTATTTATCCTGCGCCGCTTGGCCGGCCGGCGGCCCCACTTGCTGCGCGCTCGACGCCGGAACCGGGCGGATCGGCGCGCCCTGTTTCAGATTGCCGAGGCCTTGGGTGATCACCCGGTCGCCGGCTTTCAGCCCGTCGGTCACAACCCAGTTGGGGCCGATCGTCCGCGCCGCGGTGACCTTGCGCCGGGCCGCCTTATTGTCCTTGCCCGCCAGATAGACGAAGGCCGACCCGTCGAAATCGCGCTGTACCGCCGCCTGCGGGATCAGGATCGCGGCGGGATTGACGGCTTGGTCGAACAAGGCGGTCACGAACATGCCGGGCAACAACAAGCCTTGCGGATTGGGAAAGCGGGCGCGCAGCGTCACGGTGCCGGTGGCCTCGTTGACCGTGATTTCCGAAAACTGGACGCTACCGGAAAAGCCATAGCTGCTGCCATCCTCCAGCCGCAGACGCACCGATGTGCTGCCCGCTGCGGTGCCGCCGCTGGCGATCGCCTGACGCAGCGCGGTCAGTTCGGCGCTCGATTGCTGCATATCGACATACATCGGGTCGGTCTGCTGGATCACCGCGAGCGGGGTCGCCTGACTGGCGCTGACCAGTGCGCCGGGGGTGGCGAGCGATCGGCCGATGCGCCCGCTGATCGGTGCGGAGAGAGTGGTGTAGCGCAGATTGATGCGCGCGGTTTCGAGCGCCGCGGCATTTTGCGCGACGGCGGCGCGGGCGACCCGCGCCTGTGCCAGCGCATCGGTATAATCCTGCTCGGCGATCGCCTGCATCTTGGCAAGCGGTTCGAAACGGCGGGCTTTTTCCTCGGCCGCCTGCGCGCTCGCACGCGCGCTGGCGAGGTTCGCCGATGCCTGATCGACCGCCGCCTGATAGAGGCTGGCGTCGATCTGGTACAGTGGCTGGCCCGCGCGGACGAGGCCGCCTTCGGTGAACAGGCGGCGGCGGATCAGGCCGCTGACCTGCGGCCGGATTTCGCTGGTTTCAAAGGCGACAGTGCGCGCGCCCAATTCGGTGGTGACCGGCACCGCCCCGACTTGTGCGACGATATAGCCGACCTGCGGCGCCCCGCGATCGTGGCCACCTTGCTCATCCTTGTTCGCGCACGCGCTCAAGGCCAGCGTCACAGCGCACACGGCTCCGGTCAGCCACAGCGACCTTTTTTCCAGCATAATCGATTATTCTCATGTCCGTCCGCCGGGGGATGGGCGGAATGGGGCCTATTCAACCGATAGACCTGTCGCATGCAAGTCCAATGCACCGCTTGCGACAAATTACGACAATTTTGCCCGCCAAGGGCCGTTGCAGAGAATCGATACCGGCTACTATCGGCATTTGCCGAAGAAGCTGCAAAAGATTATCGGGTAAAGGGCATGTAAAGTGGGCTGTTACCGCGTGACCGGCGGCTTAATGGCAATAACGGCAGGGGGCTAGGCGGGAACGAATAGCCCCCGGCTCTCCCGTACTTCGGCATCGAGCCAGTCGATGAAGGCGCGGATGCGCGGTTGCGGCGCGACGTCGCGGTGGAGGGCGAGCCAGAAGCTGCGGCCGATCGTCTGGTCGGGGCGTACCCGCACCAGCGCTGGATCGCCCGCGGCAAGGAAGCAGGGCAGGACACCGACCCCCGCGCCGCCCGCGATCATCCGCCGCTGCGCAAGGATGCTCGACGACCGGACTCCGGCGCGCAGCCCGGGTTCGATCTCGCCCAGATAGTCGAGTTCGGGTGCGTAGAGAATGTCGGGGACATAGCCGATCACCGGAATTCCCGCGCGCGACAAAGGCGCTTCGGCCACCGACGCCTGCCAGTCGGTGCGGTCGGCGGGCGCGTAAAGCCCCAGGCTGTAATCGGACAATTTGCGCGTGATCAGCGGCCCCCTGCGCGGCCGCGCGAGTAGTACGGCCATATCGGCCTCGCGCCGCGACGGGTTCAGAAAACCGCTCGATGCGACCAGATCGATCTCCAGCTCCGGATGTGCGGCGGTGAAGCCGCCCAGTCGCGGTGCGATAAAGCTGCCGCCAAAACCTTCGGAGACGCTGACGCGTAGCTGCCCCGACAATGCCGACCCGCCCTCGCGCGCCGAATGAATGCGCGCCGCCGCCGCTGCCATCGCCTCGGCGTGCGGGACGAGCGCGCGGCCCGCTGCCGTCAGAACAAATCCACCCGGGGCACGTTCGAACAAAGTCTGTTCGAGCGCGGTCTCGAGCGCGCTCACCTGCCGGCTCACCGTCGTCGCATCGACGTGCAGCGCCTGCCCTGCGCGCGCGAGCGTGCCGTGACGCGCGACCATCAGGAAATATTGCAGCTTGTCCCAGTCCATGTCCTGCAATTATGCAGTATCGTCCTGCAAGTCTATCCCTTGCAATCGGACCCGGCTTGGTCTCAACCGGCGGCAATTCAGTTACGGGAGACTCGACGCATGCGACAGATTGATCATCACATCGTTGGCGGTGCCAGCGGCAATGGCCGCCTCGGCGACATACTCGACCCGAACAATGGCGGCGTTCAGGCGCAGGTCGCACTCGGCGATCGTGCTTTGCTCGACCGCGCGGTCGCGGCGGCAAAGGCGGCGCAACCGGCATGGGCAGCGACAAACCCGCAGCGCCGTTCGCGCGTGATGTTCGAATATAAGCGTCTCGTCGAAGCCAATATGAACCAGCTCGCCGAAATGCTCTCGGCCGAACATGGCAAGGTGATTGCCGATTCCAAGGGCGATATTCAGCGCGGCCTCGAAGTCATCGAATTCTGCTGCGGTATGCCGCATGTGCTGAAGGGCGAATATACGCAGGGCGCGGGTCCGGGCATCGACGTCTATTCGATGCGTCAGCCGATCGGCATCGGCGCCGGCATCACCCCGTTCAACTTCCCCGCGATGATTCCGTTGTGGATGGGCGGCGTTGCGACCGCGGTCGGCAACGCCTTCATCCTGAAGCCCAGCGAGCGAGATCCCAGCGTGCCGGTGCGCCTCGGCGAACTCTTCCTCGAAGCCGGAATGCCCGAGGGGATTTTTCAGGTCGTTCACGGTGACAAGGAAATGGTCGACGCGATCCTCGACCATCCCGATATCGGCGCGGTCAGCTTCGTCGGCTCGTCGGACATCGCCCATTATGTCTACAATCGCGGCGTCGCCAACGGCAAGCGCGTGCAGGCGATGGGCGGCGCGAAGAACCACGGCATCGTCATGCCCGACGCCGACCTCGATCAGGTCGTCAATGATTTGACCGGTGCGGCCTTCGGCTCGGCGGGCGAACGCTGCATGGCGCTGCCTGTTGTCGTTCCCGTCGGCGAGGACACCGCCAACCGCCTCCGCGCCAAGCTGATCCCCGCGATCGAGGCGCTGCGTGTCGGCGTGTCGACCGATGCCGAGGCGCATTACGGCCCGGTGGTGACGCAGGCGCACAAGGAAAAGGTCGAAGGCTGGATCGCGAAATGCGCCGATGAAGGCGCCGAGCTGGTCGTCGATGGCCGTGGCTTCACCCTGCAGGGGCATGAAAAGGGCTTTTTCGTAGGCCCGACGCTGTTCGATCACGTCACGCCCGACATGGAAAGCTACAAGGAAGAAATCTTCGGCCCCGTGCTGCAAATCGTCCGTGCCGCCGATTTCGAAACCGCGCTCGAACTGCCCAGCAAGCATCAGTACGGCAATGGCGTCGCCATCTTCACGCGCAATGGTCACGCCGCACGCGAATTTGCCGCGCGGGTCAATGTCGGCATGGTCGGCATCAACGTCCCGATCCCGGTTCCCGTCGCCTATCACACCTTCGGCGGCTGGAAGCGCTCGGCGTTCGGCGACACCAACCAGCACGGCATGGAAGGCGTGAAATTCTGGACCAAGGTCAAGACCGTCACCGCGCGCTGGCCCGACGGTTCGCTCGATGGCGGCAACGCCTTCGTCATCCCGACGATGGGCTGACGGCGCGAACCCATGAAACCCGGCTCGGCCATCGGGCATTCTTCTTCTGACGGCGCCGACATGTGGTCGGCGCCGCGAGGAGAGTGACGATGACGCACCGGGTCTTTCTTGCCGCGACGCTTTTGCTCGCCGCGTGCAGCGGCGGCAAGGACGAGGAGTCCGGCCCCGAAGCCAGCGCCACGATCGGCCCGCTGCAAAAGGCGGAGCGCCCCGCGCCTGCCGAAACACCCGCGGCTGCGGTCGATGTCGACCTGCCCGAAGAGGCGCCCGTGAAGCCCGAAATCGCAACCAAGGATATGGGCAAGGCGATTCCGGCTGCGATCCGTGGCCGCTGGGCGCTCAAGGCGGCCGACTGCACCGCGAAAAAGGGCGCCGACCTCACCGCGCTGACCATCGATGCCACCAACCTGCGCTTTTACGAATCGCATGGCGCGCTTTCACGCGTCCGCGAAAGCGACGCGAACAGCATCGTCGCAGACTATAAATTCAGCGGAGAGGGCGTCGAATGGGATCGCCGGATGCAGCTCGATCTGGCCGACGGGGGCAAAACGCTCGTCCGGCGCGACACCGACGAGGGTGCCGCCGCGGGCGCGATGCGCTATACGCGCTGCGCCGGATGACGGCTTTTTGAAAGGGAGACTCACGATGGACATTCGCCTGCTCGCAATTGCCGCCATTCTGCCGCTCGCCGCCTGCACGCAGGAACGGACACCCGTCGAATCGATCCCGACTCCGCCCGAAGCCGAAATGACGTGCCAGGCCGATGCGGCGCAATCCTATGTCGGCCAGACCGCAACCCCCGACCTTGGCGGCGCGATCCTGAAAGCCGCGGGCGCTCGCACGCTACGCTGGGGGCCGCCGCGTTCGGCGATGACGATGGACTATCGCATCGACCGCGTGAACGTCATGTACGACGACGCGTACAAGATCACGCAGGTCACCTGTGGCTGATCCGACGCGGCGTAACCACTCTTCGGCGTCCCCGTTCGAACCTGTTTACGGCTATAGCCGGGCGGTTCGGGTGGGGAACCGCATCGACGTCGCAGGCTGCGCGCCGATCGAACCCGACGGCACCTCGACCCCCGGCGATGCCGGGGCACAGGCCGCACGCTGTCTGACGATCATCGGCGAGGCGCTTGAGGCGCTCGGCGGCAGCTACGCCGATGTCGTGCGCACGCGCATGTACATCACCGATGCCGTCGACGCCGATCTTGTCGGCCATGCGCATGGCGCCGTGTTCAAACATATCCGCCCGGCCGCGACGATGCTCGTCATCCCCGCGCTCATCCGCCCCGAGTGGAAAGTCGAAATCGAAGCCGAAGCCATTATCGAGAAGTGACAATGACCGACCAGTTCCAGCTTACCGACGACCAGCTCGCCATTCAGGATATGGCGCGCAAATTCACCGCTGACCGCATCACGCCCTTTGCGGCGGAATGGGACGAGAAACACCACTACCCCGTCGACGTGTGGAAAGCGGCGGGCGAGCTCGGTTTCGGCGCGATCTACGTGGCCGAAGAATCGGGCGGCATCGGGCTCGGCCGGCTCGACGCGGCGCTGATCATGGAAGCGATGGCTTATGGCTGCCCCGCGACCAGCGCCTATGTTTCGATCCACAATATGGCGACGTGGATGATCGACCGCTTCGGCGGGGCGGAGATCAAGACGCGCTTCCTGCCCGACCTGGTCAGCATGGAAAAGATCGCGAGCTATTGCCTGACCGAGCCGGGCTCTGGGTCCGACGCTGCGGCGCTCAAGGCGACGGCAAAAAAGGACGGCGACCATTATGTGCTGAACGGCACGAAGCAGTTCATCTCGGGCGCGGGTTATAACGACATCTATGTCTGCATGGTCCGCACCAGCGAGGAAAAATCGAAGGGGATCAGCTGCCTCGTCGTCGAAAAGGACACACCGGGTCTCAGCTTTGGCGCGCCCGAGAAGAAGCTCGGCTGGAATGCCTCGCCGACCGCACAGGTGATCTTCGAGGATTGCCGCGTGCCGGTGGAGAATCTGGTTGGCGCCGAGGGCGACGGCTTCCGCTTCGCAATGGCGGGGCTTGACGGCGGCCGCCTCAACATCGGCGCCTGTTCGCTGGGCGGCGCGCAGCGCTGCCTCGACGAAGCGATCGCCTACACCAAGGATCGCCAGCAATTTGGGTCCCCGATCGCCGATTTTCAGAACACCCAGTTCATGCTCGCCGACATGGCGACCGACCTCGAGGCATCGCGCGCGCTGCTTTATATGGCGGCGGCAAAGGTCACCGCGAACGCCCCCGACAAGTCGCGCTTCTCGGCGATGGCGAAGCGGCTTGCGACCGATAATGGCAGCAAGATCGTCAACGACGCGCTGCAATTATTCGGTGGCTATGGCTATTTGAAGGATTATCCGATCGAGCGTTTCTGGCGCGACCTGCGCGTCCACTCGATCCTCGAAGGCACCAATCAGGTGATGCGGATGATCGTCGGAAGGGACCTGCTGCGCCAATGACCGAAGATGTAATTCTGGCGAAGGATGGCCGTGTCGGCCGGATCTCGCTCAACCGCCCCAAGGCGATCCATGCGCTCAACCTCGCCATGTGCGAGGCAATGACCGACGCGCTTGTGACGTGGCAGGGCGATGATGCGGTCGAGGCCGTCATCATCGACCATAGCGAAGGCCGCGGCTTTTGCGCCGGCGGCGACATCCGCATGCTGGCGGAGAGCGGCGCGAAGGACGGCAAGGAGGCGCGCGCCTTCTTCCATACCGAATATCGCCTCAACCATCTGCTCTTCACTTATGCCAAGCCCGTGGTTGCTTTCATGGACGGCATCACCATGGGCGGCGGGGTCGGCATTTCGCAGCCGGCGAAATATCGCGTCGCGACCGAACATACGCGCTTCGCGATGCCTGAAACCGGAATCGGCTTGTTCCCCGACGTCGGCGGCGGCTGGTATCTGCCGCGCCTCGAAGGCCGTGTCGGCGCTTTTCTCGCGCTCACCGGCGCGCGGCTCGACGGCGCCGAATGCCTCGCGCTCGGCCTCGCGACCCATTACCTCCCGTCCGAAAAGCTTGCCGAGGCGAAAGAACGCATCGCGGCGCATCCGGACCGCATCGGCGGCATATTGGGCGAGCTGTCGGTGACGGCGCCGCCCGCTGCGATCACCCAGCATCTCGATCGCATCAACCGCCTGTTCGCGAGCGATACTTATGAGGATATCCTCGCCGCGCTCGAAGCCGACGGCGGAGAATGGGCGACGAAGGAACTGGCGACGCTCAACGGCAAAAGCCCACAAACCTGCAAGGTCGCGCTCCGCCAGTTGAAGGAAGGCGGCGCGATGCACGACTTTGCCGCCCAGATGACGCAGGAATATGCGATCGGCAGCCGTGTCGTCGCGATGCACGATTTCATCGAAGGCGTTCGCGCGCTGATCGTCGACAAGGACAATCAGCCCAAATGGGACCCACCGACCGCCGAGGCGGTCACCGAGGACTGGATCGATGCGATCTTCGCACCGCTCCCCGAAAACGAGAAATGGACCCCGCTACCATAAGCTCGTCACCCCGGACCCGATCCGGGGTCCCTTCGGGCCTCGCTGGAATGGATGCCGGATCAAGTCCGGCATGACGATTATCTGGAGATCAAAAGAATGACCTACGAAACCCTTCTCGTCGAAACGCGCGGCGCCGTCACACTGGTGACGCTCAACCGCCCGCAGGCGCTGAACGCGCTGAACAGCCAGGTGCTGGGCGACCTGATCGCCGCCTTCGCCGCCTTCGAAGCCGACGCCAGCCAGCGCTGCGCGGTCCTTACCGGTTCGGGCGACAAGGCCTTCGCCGCAGGTGCCGACATCAAGGAAATGGCCGACAAGCCGGCATCCGATTTCTACCTTGAAGATTTCTTCTCGAAATGGACGAGCGATTTCGTGAAGAAGGTTCGCAAGCCGTGGATCGCGGCGGTGAACGGCTTTTCGCTTGGCGGCGGCTGCGAGCTTGCGATGATGGCCGACTTCATCATCGCGTCGGACAAGGCGAAATTCGGCCAGCCCGAAATCAAGCTCGGCGTCGCGCCCGGCATGGGCGGGTCGCAGCGGCTGACGCGCGCGATCGGCAAGGCGAAGGCGATGGAAATGTGCCTCACCGGCCGGATGATGGACGCCGCCGAAGCCGAACGCTCGGGCCTCGTCGCGCGCGTCGTCGAGCATGCCACGCTGGTCGACGAAGCGGTGAAGACCGCGACGGTGATCGCCTCGATGCCGCCGATGGCCGCGATGGTGAACAAGGATATGGTCAACGCAGCCTTCGAAACCACCCTTGACCAGGGCCTCGTCTACGAACGCCGCCTGTTTCAGATCCTCGCCGCGACCGAGGACAAGGCCGAAGGCATGGCGGCCTTTATCGAGAAGCGCGAAGGTGTGTGGAAGGGGCGGTGAGCTCAGTCCCCCTCCCGCTTGCGGGAGGGGTTAGGGGAAGGCGTGTGGCCTTTCCACCAGTTCAATATTCGGGACAGGCCCTCCCCCGGCCCCTCCCGCAAGCGGGAGGGGAGATTATATGAAAATCGCATTCATCGGACTCGGCAATATGGGCGGCGGCATGGCCGCGAACCTTGCGAAGGCCGGGCACGAAGTCCGCGCCTTCGACCTCAGCGAAGAGGCGCTCGCGCGCGCCGTCGAAGCCGGCTGCACGCGTGCCGCCTCGGCGGTTGAGGCGGTTACCGGCGCCGAAGCCGTCGTCACCATGCTCCCCGCCGGCAAGCATGTGGCGTCGGTCTACGAAAATGACGTCTTCCCGAACGCCGCGCCCGGCACTTTGCTCCTCGACTGCTCGACGATCGACGTCGCGACCGCGCGTTCGAACATCGCGGCGGCGACTGCAAAGGGTCTCGTCGCCGTCGATGCACCGGTTTCGGGCGGGATCGCCGCCGCCAATGCGGGCACGCTGACCTTCATGGTCGGCGGCACCGATGAAGGCTTTGCGCGCGCCGAACCGATCCTTGCAAAGATGGGCAAGGCGGTGATCCACGCCGGCGACGCGGGCGCGGGGCAGGGCGCGAAAATCTGCAACAATATGCTGCTCGGCGCATCGATGGTCGCGACGTGCGAGACGCTCGCGCTCGCGCAGAAACTGGGCCTCGACCCGCAGAAATTCTTCGACATCGCCAGCGTGTCGTCGGGGCAATGCTGGTCGCTGACCAGCTATGCGCCGTTGCCTGGCGTCGGTCCGACGACCCCCGCCGATAACGACTATAAGGGCGGGTTCGCCGCGGCGCTGATGCTCAAGGATCTTCGCCTCGCGATGGAGGCGGCGGCGAGCGTCGATGCCGATGTTCCGATGGGGACGAAAGCACGCGAACTGTACGAAGCGTTCGTCGAGGCCGACAAGGACGGCCGCGACTTTTCGGCGATCATCAAGACGCTTCAGGGCTGACGAAACCTGTCATTCCGTTCGTGTCGAGCGAAGTCGAGACACCCATCGGCGATGCGCAAGCCCGGCGGGCATCTCGACTTCGCTCGATGCGAACGGAACTGGCGATCAGCAACAATCCGCCATCTTATCGTCATCCCGGACTTGATCCGGGATCCATAGCCGGGCTGTCGTGATGGACCCCGGATCAAGTCCGGGGTGACGATGATAATGGTCTTGCCAGACAAAGAAAGGCCGCCTGCCCCATCGGGACAGGCGGCCTTGTCTTTATCTATGCCAAGCGATCAGAAACCCGACTTGGCGTCGGCCTTTTCCTTGAGCAGCGGCGCAATTTCGAAACCATGTTTCTCGAGCGCGGCGACGATCTTGTCGGTGCCTTCCAGCCCGGCCCAGAACATCGGGCCGCCGCGATATACGGGCCAGCCATAGCCATAGATCCACACGACATCGATATCCGACGCGCGCTGCGCCTTGCCTTCGGACAGGATCAGCGCGCCTTCGTTGACCATCGGGTACAGCGTGCGCTCGATAATCTCCTGATCGGTGATTTCGCGCTTTTCAACGCCCGCCTTCGCACGGAACTGTTCGATCAGTTCGGCGACGCGTGCGCTTTCCGACGGCTGGCGCTTCTCGTCATAATCATAGAAGCCCGCCTGCTTCTTCTGGCCCCAGCGGCCTTCGGCGCACAGCGCGTCGCGGATGCTCTCGATCCGGTTCGGATCGCGGTGCCAACCGATGTCGACCCCTGCCAGATCGCTCATCTGGAACGGTCCCATCGGCATGCCGAATTCGACATGGACCTTGTCGACCTGTGCCGGCGTCGCGCCTTCCATCAGCAATTTCATCGCCTCGAGCTGGCGCGGCTTCAGCATGCGGTTGCCGATGAAGCCGTCGCACACGCCCGCAACCACCGCGACCTTGCCGATCTTCTTGCCGATGGCCATCGCCGTCGCCAGCGCGTCGGGCGCGGTCTTGTCGCCGCGCACGACTTCGAGCAGCTTCATGACGTTGGCGGGCGAGAAGAAATGCATGCCGAGCACGTCGCCGGGGCGGCTCGTCGCAGTCGCGATTTCATCGACGTCGAGATAGCTGGTGTTCGACGCGAGGATCGCGCCGGGCTTGGCGATCGCATCGAGCTTGCCGAAAATCTCTTTCTTGACGCCCATATCCTCATAGACCGCCTCGATGATCAGGTCGCAGTCGGCGAGGTCGTCGAGGCTCAGCGTCGGGGTCAATATGCCCATCATCTGGTCGACCTGTTCGGGCTTGAAGCGGCCCTTGGCGGCGGATGCGTCGTAATTTTTGCGGATCACGCCGACGCCGCGGTCGAGCGCTTCCTGCTGCATCTCGACGATCGTGACAGGGATGCCCTTCTGCAGGAAGTTCATCGAAATCCCGCCGCCCATCGTGCCGGCGCCGATCACGCCGACCTTCTTGATGTCGCGCAGCTTGGTGTCTTTGGGCAGGCCGTCGATCTTCGCCGCCTGACGTTCGGCGAAGAAGATGTGGCGCTGTGCCGCCGACTGGCTGCCGAACATCAGCTTGGTGAACTGCTCGCGCTCGAAGGTCATGCCTTCCTCGAACGGCAGGCGCGTCGCTGCCTCGACGCAGGCGAGGTTGGCATAGGGCGCCTCGAAACCGCGCCAGCGCTTGGCGTTCGCGGTCTTCAGCTGTTCGATCGCGGCGACGTCGCCGAACACCGGGCGTTCGCGCGTCGGACGCGGGCCATCGGCGATCTTGGTGCGGGCAAAGGCGATTGCATCGGCGGCAAGGCTGTCTTCACCAGCGAGGGCATCGACAAGGCCGAGTTCCTTCGCCTTGGCGGCGGGGAGCGGGTCGCCGAGCGAGGTCATCATCGCGGCGGCCTCGACCCCGACGACGCGCGGCAGGCGCTGGGTGCCGCCGGCGCCCGGTAGCAGGCCCAGCTTGACTTCGGGTACGCCGAGCTTCGCCGACGGAACGGCGATGCGATAATGGCAGACCAGCGTGGTTTCGAGACCGCCGCCCAGTGCTGTCCCATGGATCGCGGCGACGACCGGCTTCGACGCGGCTTCGATGCTGTTGAGCACTGCGTTGAAATCGGGGCCGCGCGGCGCCTTGGTGAATTCGGTGATGTCGGCGCCCGCGATAAAGGTTGCGCCGTCGCAGCGCAGTACGATTGCCTGCACGCTGTCATCGGCGATCGCGGCAGCGAAATGATCCTGCAGTCCCTGACGGACGTGCCAGCTCAGCGCGTTGACCGGCGGGTTGTTGACGATGATGACGGCGACTTCGCCGTCCTTTTCCATCGTGACAGAAATCGGGGTATCTTCGGACATGAGAAAGGCTCCTTTAAATTGGCCCGTTCGCATCGAGCGAAGTCGAGATGCCCATCGGCAGCGCGTGCCCTCGGGGTGTCTCGACTTCGCTCGACACGAACGGAAACATGGGTTTCATTTCAATCGTCGATCGCGGCGTGGACAAGCGTCTTGACCTCGCGCCGCACGGGATAGGTGGATGAGGGCATCAGCTGGGTCATGAAGACCATGCAGATCTGTTCTACCGGATCGACGAAGAAGCCGGTCGAGAACATGCCGCCCCAATAGAAATCGCCTGCTGATCCGGGGATGCCGGCGTCAGCGGGATTGAGGGTAACCGCAAAGCCGAGCCCGAAACCGACCCCGGCATTTTCATCCTCGCTGAACACGCCGACGCTGTGCCGGGTCAGGTCGCCGCCGCCGACGAGATGGTTCGACGTCATCAGATCCAGCGTCTTGCGGCTGAGGATGCGCACGCCATCCAGCTTTCCGCCGCCGAGCAGCATCAGGCAGAAGCGGTGATAGTCGGAAAGGGTGGAGACGAGCCCGCCGCCGCCCGAATGAAAACTGCGATCCTTCGCCCAGCGGCTGCGGTCGCCGCCGTCGAACGGCTTCATCTTCTCGGCGGGATGGAACATATAACAGTCGGTCAGGCGGTGCTGCTGATCGGCGGGAACCTGAAACCCAGTATCGACCATGCCCAGCGGGCCAAAAATCCGGTCCTGCAGCACCTTGGCAAAGGGCTTGCCCTCGATCCGCTCGATCACCGCGCCCAGCACGTCGGTCGCCATCGAATAATTCCAGTGCGCACCGGGGTCGAACTGCAACGGAATTTTGGCGAGTCCGGCGATGAAGCTGTCCATCGTATAATCGGCATCGAAATCGTCGATCTTCGCCTTGCGATAGGCGGCGTCGACCGGGGTGCGCTCCTGAAAGCCATAGGTCAGCCCCGCCGTGTGGCGGAGCAAGTCGATCATGCGGATCGGCTGTGTCGGCGGCCGCGTGACGAAGGGCACATTGCCGCCGCCCGCGACGAAAACGCCGGTGTCCCTGAACTCGGGGCAGAACTTCACCAGCGGATCGGACAGTGCGACCTTACCCTCCTCGACCAGCATCATGAAGGCGACCGAGGTGATCGGCTTGGTCATGCTGGCGATGCGGAAGATCGCATCCTCTTTCAGTGCCTCACCCGGCCGCGCATCGCCGATGCATGACAGATGCGCAATCTTGCCGCGCCGCGACACGAGCGTCGCCGCGTGCGGCAGGCGGCCGCTATCCACATATCTGGCGGCGAGAAAGGCCGGGATGCGGTCGAGCCGCGCGGTGTCGAAGCCGTGAGTCATGGCGTTCCTTCGAGATTTTCCGTCAAATCATACCCCCGCTTCCGTTCGTGTCGAGCGAAGGGGGAAGGGAGGCAATTATCTGCTTTAGTGCGAGGTCTGGCCGAGAAGCTGGCGGGTCACCGGGTGCGAACTGGTCAGCCCGCCATCGACTGCGATGGCCTGTCCGTTGACATAGCTTGCCTGATCGCTGGCGAGGAACAGCGCGACATTAGCAAGCTCTTCGGGCTGCGCCGCGCGTTTGAGCGGGTTTAATTGCCCAAGCTTGTGGGTGACTTCCTTGGCCTTGGCATAGTCGAAGGTCGGCTTGGTCATTCCCGTCTCGGTGAGGCCGGGGCAGACCGCGTTGACGCGCACGCCGCTGGTCGTCAGCTGCTGCGCCGCGGTCTTGGCAAGGTTGATGACGCCGGCTTTCGACGCCGAATAAGCCCCTGGGCCTGCGCCCGAATTGAGACCCGCGACGCTCGCGGTCAGTACGATCGCGCCGCCGCGCCCCTGATCGACCATCGCCTTGCCTGCATGCTTCACCATCAGCGCGGGGCCAATCAGATTGACGCGCAATGTCTCGGCCCAGGCGACCGGATCGAAATCGAAAATCCCGCCCATATCGCCGATGATCCCGGCGTTGGCGAAAGCGATATCGAGCCCGCCATAGGTTTCCTTGGCAGTGGCGACGAGCGAAGCCACATCGGCTTCGACCCCGGCGTCGATTTCCAGCGCGACCGCTTCGCCGCCAGCATCCTTCACCATCTGCGCCGTTTCATGCACGGCGGCACTCTTGTCGCCGATGACGAGCTTCGCGCCCTCGGCGGCAAAGCGCAGCGCGCTCGCGCGGCCGATCCCGCTGCCCGCCCCGGTGATGATCGCAATCTTGCCGTCCAACGCGCCCATCATGCACCTCCTGAAATCGTGGCACCGCCATCGCAGACGATGGTCTGGCCGGTGGTAAATGCCCCCGCGCGGCTGGCGAGGAAGACCGCGGCGCCCGCAATCTCATGCGGTTCGCCGATGCGCTTCAGCGTCGAAGCGGCGGTCGATCGTTTCAGATTTTCTTCATTTTCCCACAGGGCGCGCGCCATGTCGGTGCGGATCAGTCCGGGGGCGATGCAGTTGACGCGCACGCCCGAGGGGCCGAACTCGACCGAGAAATTGCGGGCGACCTGCATGTCGGCGGCCTTGGAAATGCCATAGGCGCCGATGATCGGCGACCCCTTGATCCCGCCGATCGAGCTGATGATCGTGATCGACCCTTCGCCGCGTTCGAGCATCTCGGGCGCGACCATCGTGATCAGCCAGTGGTTGGACAGGATATTATTGTCCATGATCTTGCGGAACTGATCGTCGCTGATCCCGAGCCCGGGGCCATAATAGGGGTTCGACGCGGCATTGCAGACCAGCGTCGTGATCTTGCCGAACGCGCGCCGCGTCTCGTCGACAAGGTTTTGCAGATCGTCCTTCGACGAGATGTTCGCGGCAACAGCAATGGCCGTGCCCTCGCCGAACTTTGCGTTGATTTCGGCTGCGGTCGCGTCGCAGGCATCCTGCTTGCGGCTCGAAATCACGACCTTGGCGCCCTGTTCGGCCATCGCCTCGGCCGTCGCCTTGCCGATGCCGCGCGACGATCCGGTGATCAGCGCGACATGGCCGCTCAGGTCGAACAGGCTCATGCGCCGGCCTTCTTTGCAAAGTCCCACGCCTTTTCGGCGAGCGGACGGACGCGTTCGGACATGTCGCGGGCGTGCTGCGACGATGCCGTGCCTTCGATCACGCGCTTCTTGATGCCCTGGATAATCCCGGCGAGGCGGAAGAAATTATAGGCGAAATACCAGTTCATGTCGGGGACGCCGTCGCGCCCCGTCGCCTTGCAATAACGTTCGACCATCTCGTCGAGCTCGGGAATGCCGAGCGCCTTGCGGTCGAGGTCTTCGACCCCCGAGCGGCCGCCATTTTCGGTGACCCACGCCATCGCGACATAGGTGAAATCGGCGAGCGGATCGCCCAGGGTCGATAATTCCCAGTCGAGCACCGCGAGGATTTCGGGGCGCCCCTTGGCATAAATCATATTGTCGATGCGATAATCGCCGTGAACGACGCTGGTGCGCGTCTGTTCGGGCAGGGTCGCGGGCAGCCATTTGATCAGCTGCTCCATCTCGTCCATCGTCTCGGTCTCGGACAACCGGTACTGCTTGGTCCAGCGATCGACCTGACGGCCGAAATAATTGCCGGGCTTGCCATAGTCGGACAGGGCGGCCGCCTCGACGTCGACATTGTGCAGCGCGGCCAGCGTATCGATCATCGCCTCATAGGTTGCGCGGCGGTTCTCGGGGGTCGACCCCGGCATCGCGCCGTCCCAGATCGTATGGCCGTCGACCATCCCCATCACATAGAACCAGCTGCCGATGACGCTGTCGTCGGTGCACAGGCCGAACTGGCGCGCGACGGGGAAGCCCGCCTTATGCAGCCCCGCCTGCACCTTATATTCGCGGTCGACCGCGTGGGCCGAGGGGAGCAGCTGGCCATAGGGCTTGCGCCGCAGCACATAATTGCCCGACGGCGCGCTGATCTTGTACGTCGGGTTAGACTGGCCACCGGCGAATTTGCTCTGGGTCAGCGGGCCTTCAAAACCCTCGACATTCGCTTCCATCCACGCCGTGAGCTTCGCTTCGTCGAGGATATCGGCGCCCTCGGGCGCGACGGTGCCGCTAAAGGCGGTTTGTGCGTCTAATGTCATTGGTCGAATACGATCACCGAACGGGCGGCGTCGCCTTTCTTCATAAGGTCGAAACCCTGGTTGATCTGGTCGAGCGGGATCGTCTCGGCGACGATCGAGTCGAGGTCGAGCAGCCCGCGCAGATAAAAATCGACGAGGCGCGGGATGTCCACCGGGAAACGGTTGCCGCCCATGATCGCGCCCTGCAATTTCTTGCCGGAGAGCAGATCCATCGCGGACAGCCCGACCTTTTCGGACAGCGGCATCATGCCCAGGATCGTGGCAGTGCCGCCCCGGCGCAGCGAGGCGACGGCGAGGCTGGCCGATGCCGGACGCCCGACGGCCTCGATCGCATGATCGACCCCGCCCTTCGTCAGCTCGAGAATCTGCTTCGCCGCATCGTCGGCGAGCGCATCGACGACGTCGGTCGCGCCCAGCTTCATCGCCAGTTCGCGTTTTTCGGGAACAGGATCGGCGGCGATGATCCGCCCCGCGCCCGCGATCTTCGCAGCGTTGATCGTGGCGAGCCCGACGCCGCCGCAACCGACCACCGCGACCGTCTCGCCCGGCGTCACTTTGCACGCGTTGAAGATGGTGCCCGCGCCCGTCGTCACTGCACAGCCGATGACGGCGGCGCGGTCGAGCGGCATGTCGGGGTCGATCCGCACGCAGGCATGTTCGTGAACCAGCATCGTTTCGGCAAAGGCGCTGAGGTTGAGCATCTGGTTGACCGGCGATCCATCGGGGCGCGTGATGCGCGGCGCGGAACCGGCCGGGCGACGCGTGTCGCCGCCCATGCACAGCGACATGCGGCCCGAAACGCAGAACTCGCAATGGCCGCAGAACGCCGACAGGCAAGTGACGACCGCGTCGCCGACCTTGACCGTGCGCACTTCGCTGCCGACCGCCTCGACGATGCCCGCGGCTTCATGGCCGGGGATCGCGGGCAGGGGGTGCGGATAGGCGCCGTCGATGAAATGCAGGTCCGAATGGCACAGGCCGCAGGCGGCGGTGCGGATGCGCACCTCATGCGGGCCGCAGTCGGCAATGACGATATCTTCGATCTGGAGCGGTTTGCCCGGTTCGATCAGAATCGCAGCTTTGGTCATATAAACTATCCTCTTTGACCGTTCGTGCTGGGCCTGTCGAAGCACCGTCCTTCTTGCTTTCAGAAGAAGAACGGCCCTTCGACAGGCTCAGGGCGAAGGGATATCCTTAGCGCGACACCCCGATGTCGCCCGACGAAAAACCGGGATCGGCGGCGGCGGAATGCTTGGCGAATTCGATGCGGGCGACGGCGCGTTCGTGAACTTCGTCGGGGCCATCGGCCAGCCGCAGCGTGCGCTGGCCGGCGTACATTTTGGCGAGGCCGAAGTCCTCGCTGACCCCGCCGCCGCCATGCGCCTGGATCGCGTCGTCGATGATCTTCAGCGCCATGTTCGGCGCCTGCACCTTGATCATCGCAATCTCGGCCGCGGCCGACTTGTTGCCGACCTTGTCCATCATGTCGGCGGCCTTCAGGCACAGCAGGCGCGTCATTTCGATGTCGATGCGCGCGCGGGCAATGCGATGTTCCCAGATGCTATATTCGGCGATTGTCTTGCCGAAGGCGACGCGCGACTGGAGCCGCTTGCACATTTTTTCCAGCGCTTCCTCGGCGACGCCGATCGTGCGCATGCAATGATGGATGCGCCCCGGCCCGAGCCGCCCCTGCGCGATCTCGAACCCGCGTCCTTCGCCCAGCAGCATCGCTTCCTCGGCGTTGACGCGGACGTTCTTCAGCTCGATCTCCATATGGCCGTGCGGGGCATCGTCATAACCGAAGACCGGCAGGTGGCGCAGGATCGTGATTCCCGGCGCGTCGAGCGGCATCAGCACCATCGACTGCTGCGCGTGGCGCTTTGCGGCGAAATCGGTCTTGCCCATCACGATCGCGACCTTGCAGCGCGGATCGCCCGCGCCCGACGACCACCATTTGGTGCCGTTGATGATATAATCACTGCCGTCGCGCTCGATACGCGTTTCGATATTGGTCGCGTCGGACGAGGCGACCTTGGGCTCGGTCATCAGAAAGGCAGAGCGAATCTCGCCGCTCATCAGCGGCAGCAGATATTTTTCCTTCTGCGCGCGCGTCCCGTAACGGTGGAACACTTCCATGTTTCCGGTGTCGGGCGCCGAGCAGTTGAAGACTTCGCTGGCAAAGCCGACGCGGCCCATTTCCTCGGCGCACAGCGCATATTCAAGGTTGGTGAGACCAGGGCCTTCGAATTCGATGCTTTCGTCGACATGATGATGCGCCGCCGACTTGGGCGGCATGAACAGGTTCCAGATCCCCGCCGCCTTGGCTTCGGCCTTCAGATCCTCGACGACCTGAATGACTTTCCAGCGGTCGCCCGCGGCATCCTGTTCCTTATAGACCGGAATGGCGGGCCGCACTTTGCGCTCGATGAACTCGCGCACGCGGCCCTGCCAATGCTGCTGCCGCTCGGTAAGATCGAAATCCATCTGCGCTCCCTTTCCCTTTACGTTCACGTAAACTCTTGGACCGATTCGCCGGCCTTGCCAAGTCCTGCCGCCCGAAAATTACCGCATTTGGTCACCCCGCGACATGATCGGTCAGGGGTGCGCCCCGCTTGCATCGGGATCGACCCGCGCCGCATCGCCAAGCACCGCCAGCCGCGCCTCATGATCGGCGCGCGAGATTGGAAAGCGTCGCATGACGATCAGACCCAAAGTGCCGATTGTCAGGATCGCGAGTGAATAGCCCAGCGCCAGATTCCCCAACACCGCATCGCCGACCTGCCCCGGTTTCGCGGCGGCCGGAAAGGCGGCGAAGGACAATATCTGCCCGGCGATGAAAATGCCGATGCCCGTCGCGCATTTCTGCATGAAGAAATATCCCGCAAAGAACAGCCCTTCGGACCGGCGCCCGGTTTCGCTCTGCGACGCTTCGACAACGTCGGCCATCATCGACGACGACAGGATCATCAACACGATCGAGAAACTGTTGCTGATAAAGACCAGCGCGAACATCGTCGGTACGCTTGGCTTGCCGGGCAGCCCGGGGAAAAATCCCTGAATCCATGCGAAATAAATGCCGCTGTTGACGAGCAGCGCAATCATGCCCGCCATGATGGCGCCGTCGCGCTTGCCAAGCTTCGCCGATATGGGCGCGACGAGCAGGAAGGCCGCGATCATCGAGGCGAAGAGCAGAAAGACATAGGCGATCATTTCGAACTGATCGAACTTCCAGAAAAAGCCGAGCAGGTAATTGTTCATCGCAAAGGTGATGCCCTGATTGACGAAGCCGAACAGCGCCGCGAAGGTCAGCCACAGGAAGGCGCGGTTCGACAGCGTGTCGCGCATGTCGCGCAGGATATGCCCCAGCGACATGGCGGGTTTGACGTCGGCGAGGTTCGACGCCGCGATCCGCTTATGCTGCCCCAGCGCCGAAATCAGCACCGCACCCGACATCATCAGCGCGCCCGTGAGGGCATAGGGGAAGTATCCGTCGGGATCGACCAGACCCTTGGCGCCGCCGAAGAAGACACCGTAGGCGAGGAGGAGGATCAGCAATCCGCCGCCCCAGCCGAACAGATAGCGATAGCGCATGACGACGGTGCGCTCGTCATAATCGGCGGTGAGTTCGGGGACGATCGCGATCGACGGCACCTCGCACATCGACACCAGCGACCGGACGATGATCGCAAGGCCGATGAGCCAGGCGACGGTCATCGTGTCGCTCATCTCGGGCGGACTCCACAGCAGCATCCACGCGATCGCAAGCGGGATCGGCGCGGCATAGAGCCATGGCAGGCGGCGGCCCCAGCGACTGCGGGTGCGGTCGGTCAATTCGCCGATGATCGGATCGACAAAGGCGTCGGCGATCAGCGCGACCATGATCGCGGTGCCGACGACACCGGCGTCGAGCCCGATGACCTGATTATAGAACAGCAACAGGAAGGTCGAAAACCCGTTGTCCTTGATGCCATAGGCGATGCTGCCGAGGCCGTGCATCAGCTTCAGCCCGAGGGGCAGTTTCTCCGGAGCGGGAACCGCGGCTGCGGCGGCGTTCACGCGGCGGCCCCGGCCTTTGCCGCATCCTCCATCGCGGTCAGCGCGTCGAAGATTCCCGGCGCCTCCGGGTCCCATGCGTGGCGCTGGCCGATCGTCAGCCCGCCGTCGACCAGCATATGCGTGCCGGTCATGAACGAGCTGTCTTCGCTCGCGAGGTACGCGACGGCGTTGGCGATATCGTCGGGCTGGCCGCCGCGCGCGACCGGCTGCGCCGCTTCGCTCATTCCGGCGATGATCGCCTTGGCCATATCCTTGCTCGCGTCTGGAACGTCGAGCGACGAGGTGAAGATATTGGTGTTGATGAAGCCGGGGCAGATGGCGTTCACCCGGATGCCGTAACGCGCAAGATCGGTCGCCGCGACCTTGGTCAGGTGCAAGACGCCGGCCTTTGCAACGGCATAGGCAGTCGGCGAATAGCCGGCGCCGAGCGCCGCGACGCTCGCGGTGTTGACGATGCTCGCACCTTTGCGGCCCTTCATGTGCGGGCTGGCATAGCGGATTCCCATCGCGACCGATTTCAGCACCAGATCCATCGTCCGGTCCCAGCCTTCGGGGGTAATCTCGTCGATCGGCGCGCGGTCGCCACCCGCGGCGGCGTTGTTGAAGACGATGTCGATCCCGCCGCCGCGCGCCGCGGCTTCGTTCATCAATGCCTCGATTTCTGCGGGCTTGGTGACGTCGCATCGGATGAAGTCGATCCTGCCGTTCGACGCGGCGGCGAGCGCCTGGCCGCCGGCCTCGTCGATGTCGGCGGCGAACACATGCGCGCCTTCGCTGGCAAGTTTCAGCACCGCCGCCTTGCCGATTCCCGATGCGGCACCGGTGACGACGGCAATCTTGTTCGCGAATCGCATACCCATTCTCCCGTTTTCTTTTGCCACCTAACTTAGGGACGCGACGGGGCGCGTCAACGGCGCTCGATCCGACGCTACGGCGCCGTAACGGCAGGCTGGATCGATCAAGTTGACGCTTGCGTAAAGCAGGCGACTCCCCCTAGATTTGGGGGCAGAAGAGGAACCTGACATGAGCGAAGTCGACGCTTTCCGTACCGAAGTGCGCGAATGGCTGGAGGCGAATTGCCCCGCCGAAATGCGTGAACCGATCCGCGACGAAGACGATGTCTGCTGGGGCGGACGCAACTTCAAATTCAAGAATGACGCCCAGAAGGCATGGCTCGATGCCTGTGTTTCGAAGGGCTATACCGTTCCCGACTGGCCGAAGCCCTATGGCGGCGCCGGCCTGACCGCCGAACAGACCAAGATCCTCAAACAGGAAATGAAGCGCATCAAGGCGCGCTCGCCGCTCGACAGCTTCGGCATCTGGATGCTCGGCCCCGCGCTGCTGCAATTCGGCACCGAGGAACAGAAGGTGCAATATCTGAACCCGATCGCACGCGGCGAAATCCGCTGGTGCCAAGGCTATAGCGAACCCGGCTCGGGCAGCGATCTCGTCAGCTTGCAGACTTTCGGCGAAGACAAGGGCGATCACTGGGTCGTCAATGGATCGAAAATCTGGACCAGCTATGCTGACAAAGCCGACTGGATCTTCTGCCTCGTCCGCACCGACAAGGCGAACAAATATCAGGGCATCACTTTCATGCTCTTCGATATGGAGAGCAAGGGCGTCACCACCAAGCCGATCCTGCTGATCAGCGGCAACAGCCCTTTCTGCGAAACCTTCTTCGACGATGTCGAAGTGCCCAAGACGCAGTTTGTGGGTGAGATCAACCGCGGTTGGGACGTCGCCAAATATCTGCTCGGCCACGAACGCGAGATGATCTCGGGCGGCGGCGCAGGCGGCGACATGGTCAGCATCGGTGGCGCCTTTGCCAAGGCATTCGGCAAGAATGCGGCTGGCGAACTCGACGATCCGATCCTGCGCGCCGAAATGGCGGCGTTCGACGTCGACGTCTTTGCCTATCGCGCGATGGGCGAGCGTTTCATGGACATGTGGAAGACCGGCCGCGCACATCCCGCCTCGTCGAACATGATGAAATATGTCGGCACCGAACTCAACCAGCGCCGCCACGAACTCGTCATGTCGGGCGGCGGCAGCGAAGCGCTCGAATGGGACAGCGAAGAGACCAAGGGCGGCGCCCGCCCGCGCGGCTGGCTCCGCACCAAAGCCAATTCGATCGAAGGCGGAACGAGCGAAGTCATGCTCAACGTCATCGCCAAGCGTATTCTTGACCTGCCCGGAGCCTGACCCATGCCTTTGTACCACAATGACGACCAGGCGATGCTTAAGGACAGCGTCGCGCCCTTCGTGGCCGAACAGGCCCCCGTTTCGCATCTGCGCAGCCTGCGCGATACCGCCGACGCAACGGGTTTCTCGCGCGATCTCTGGGCACAGTTTACCGAAATGGGTCTGCCCGGCATGCTCGTTCCCGAGGCCCACGGCGGGCTCGGCATGGGGCATATGGAAGCGGGCATCGTGCTCGAGGAAATCGGCCGCAACCTGACCCCGTCGCCTTTCCTCGCGACCAGCGTCGGCGCGGTCGCCGCGCTCGCGAAGGCGGGCGGCACGCAGGCCGACCGCTGGCTCCCCGCGATCGCATCGGGCGAGGCGATCATCGCGCTCGCGATCGACGAGGGCGCGAAGCACCGCCCCGACCGTATCGCGACGACCGCGACGCGCGCCGGCAACGGTTTCCGCCTCGACGGCAAGAAAAGCTTCGTCCTCCACGGCCACGTCGCCGACATGAGCATCGTTGCGGCGAAGACCGACGGCGGGATCACTTTGTTCGCGGTGCCGAAGGACGCGAAGGGCGTTACTGCCGATCCGCGCCGCCTCGTTGACTCCAGTCTTGCAAGCCATGTCACCCTCGACGGCGTCGAGGTCGATGCCGACGCCGTGATTGGCGAAGTCGATGCGGGGCAGGCCATCCTCGACGCTTTGCTCGCCGCGACCCGCACTGGTGCCGCCGCCGAAATGGTCGGCGTCGGGCAGGGCGCGATGGACATGACCGTCACCTACCTCAAGGAACGCAAGCAGTTCGGCAAGCTGATCGGCGAGTTCCAGGGCCTCCAGCACCGCGCCGCGCATCTCTATGGCGAAATGGAAGTCGCGCGCGCCACCGTGATGAAGGCGCAGCAGCTGCTCGACGAAGGCAGCGAGGGCGCGAAGCTGATGGTCTCGGTCGCCAAGGCCAAGGCTGGCCGCGCCGCCAACCTCGCGGTGCGCGAAGGCGTGCAGATGCATGGCGGCATCGGTATGACCGACGAATATGACATCGGCCTCTATATGAAACGCGACCGCGCGCTCGCCGAATTTATGGGCGATGTGCATTATCACATCGACCAGGTCGCCCGGATGAACGGCTACTGATCTATCTATCCCCTCCCGCAAGCGGGAGGGGCAGCGAGACTTGCCAGCTTGCTGGCTAGTCGCAGCGGGGTGGGCAACCTCACCGTCGCTGACACACCCCTAACCCTTCCCGCAAGCGGGAGGGGGATGATCGGAGAACGACAATGAACCTCCAGAACATGTTCGGCCTCGACGGCCGCATCGCTCTCGTCACCGGCGGCTCGCGCGGCATCGGCAAGATGATCGTCGAGGGCTATCTCGCCGCGGGCTGCGCGCGCGTCTATATTTCGGCGCGCAAGACCGCGCAGATCGAGGAAGCCGTCGCCGATTTCGAAACCCGCTATCCGGGCAAGGTCATCGGCCTCCCCGTCGACCTCGCCACGGTCGAGGGCTGCCGCGCGCTCGCCAAGGAACTCGAAGCCCGCGAAGAACGCCTCGACATTCTAGTCAACAATGCTGGCGCGGCATGGGGTGAACCCTTCGAGGGCTTCCCCGAGGCCGGCTGGGACAAGGTGATGGACATCAACGTCAAATCGCCCTTCTTCCTCACCCAGTCGCTGCACGGCCTGCTCAAGGCCGGCGGCACAGCCGACCGTCCGGCAAAGGTGATCAACATCGGCTCGATCGATGGCCAGCGTCTCAACCCGTGGGAAACCTACAGCTATCATGCTTCGAAGGCGGCGATCCTTTACCTCACCAAGCGGCTCGCCGCACGTCTGGTCAGCGATCACATCCTCGTCACCGCGATCGCGCCCGGCGCTTTCCAGTCGGACATGAACAAGGCCGCGCGCGACCATGGCGACGCGGTTGCAAAGAGCATCCCGGTCAAGCGCATCGGCGTGCCTGAGGATATGGCTGGCGCCGCCATCTTCCTCGCGTCGAAGGCGGGCGACTATGTCGTCGGCGACACGATCACTGTCGACGGCGGGATCGTCCATGGCAATATCAGCACCGGCATCGACGCGTAGCTCCAACCTTTCGTTCATCGTCACCCCGGACTTGATCCGGGGTCCATGACGGCGGCGCTGCTATGAATGCCGGATCAAGTCCGGCATGACGATGTGAGGGGAAATTGACTCAACAATCTCCTTGGTGTATTATTGATATAACTCACCAAGGAGATTGGTCATGCGTCTCGCCTTCCTCATTCCGCCGATCATGCTCCTCGCCGCTTGCGGGCAGGAGAAAAAGGCGAACGACGAAACTGAAATCAGCATCAATGCCGACGGCGACGGCGGGAACCTCCAGATCAGTTCGGGCAAGGATGGCGGCAAGCTGAAGATCAACGGCGAAGGCGTGAATATCGACCTCGATATCCCCGACCTTGGCGACATGGACCTCGGGAGTGATTTCGACATCGACGGGGTCAAGCTCTATCCCGGCAGCAAGATCACCGCGATGGACGTCAAGGCCAATGACAAAAATGGCGCGAACGACGCGGTGGTGAAGTTCGGCTTCACCGCGCCCGCCGCGCCTGCAAAGGCCGCTGACTGGATGGCCGCCGAGTTCGCGAAGAAGGGCGTCAAGATCACCCGCACCGGCGACACGCTCGCGGGCACCGCCAGCGATGGCGACATGTTCCGGATCAGCTTCGCCTCCGACGGCACGCAGGCCAAGGGCGAAGCGCTGATCACTTCGAAATAATATCCGTCGCCTTCGCGGGGGCGACGAATTCCTACCCGCTATTCCTGAGCGCGGTCGCGATCGCGTTGATCGTCAGCTGAATCCCCTCGGCAATCCGCGGGTCGGTCTCGCCCGCGCGGTGGCGTTTCATCAGCTCGATCTGCAACAGGTTCAGCGGCTCGATATAGGGCAGCCGCAGCCGGATCGACGCCTCGAGTGCCGGGTTCTTGTCGAGCAATCGCGTCTGGCCGGTGATGTCGAGCAACCCGTCATGCGCGCGATTCCATCCGTCTCGGATGCGGCCGAAGATCGCTTCATGCCCGTCGACATGGTTCGCCAGCTCGGCATAGCGCGCCGCGATCCCCATGTCCGATTTCGCCAGCACCATCTCCATATTGTCGAGCAAGGCGGCGAAGAAGGGCCAGCCTTGCGCCATATCGGATAGCAAGGCCTTGTCGCCAAAGCCCGCGAACGCCTCGCCCGTGCCATACCAGCCGGGCAGCATCGCGCGTGCCTGCGACCAGCTGAAGACCCACGGGATTGCGCGCAAATCCTCAATCGCGCTGCTCTTGGTGCGGCTCGACGGGCGCGACCCGATTTTCAGTGTCGCAATCTCGGCGATCGGGGTCATCGCGCGGAAGAAATCCTTGAACGCCGGTGTGTCATAGACCAGCCCGCGATAGGCGGCGAAGGCGCTGTCCGACAATTTTCCCATCGCCTCGGTAAAGCGCGGCGCGTCGGCTGTGCCCAGCGCGTCGGGTTCGAGGCTTGCGAGCAGGCTCGCCGACACCATCGCTTCCAGATTGGTCGCCGCGCTTTCGCTCGTGCCGAATTTGGCGGCGATCACTTCGCCCTGTTCGGTGATGCGGATGCGGCCCTGCACCGTGGACGCGGGCTGGGCGCGGATCGCGGCAAAGGCGCTGCCGCCGCCGCGCCCGACCGCGCCGCCGCGGCCGTGGAACAATTGCATCGACGGCCCCGCCGCCTCGAACACCGGGGTCAGCGCCTGCGACGCCTGATGCAGCCCCCAGGTCGAGGTCAGATAACCGCCGTCCTTGTTCGAATCCGAATAGCCGATCATCACTTCCTGATGGCCGCGCAATACGACCTGCGGGCCGATTTCGGGCATCGCGAAATAGCGCGCCATGATGTCGGGTGCGCGGTCGAGATCGGCGATTGTTTCGAACAAAGGCACGACCATCAGATTGCTCTCGCCCGCCGCTTCGCCGCTGCGCCACAGCCCGGCCTCGCGCGCGAGGACATGGACTTCCAGCAAGTCGGACAGGTCCTGCGCCATGCTGATGATCCACTGGCAGATCGCTTGCCCGCCCAGCCGTTTGCGCACGTCGGCAGCGGCGTGGACGATCGCGAGTTCGCCCGCAGTCTCCTCGCTCCACGCATGCCAGGGCGCGGCAAGCGGCCGGTCGCTCTGCAATTCGGCGGTGAGCAGCGCGACCCGCGCCGCTTCGTCCAGCGCCAGATAATCGGCGCAAACCCCAGACACGCTGAGCAGCTCGGCCAGAACGCGCTCGTGCACCGCGCTATTCTGCCGCATGTCGAGCGTTGCCAGATGGAATCCGAACACCTCGACCGCGCGGATCAGCCGCCCGATGGCGCCGATCCCGCCCAGCTGGCCTTCGCCGCTCGCCGACAAGCCATTGGCGAGGGTGATAAGGTCGCCGCGAAAATCGGCAGGGGACTCGTAAATCCGCCCCGTCAACGCCGACGGACGCGGGGGTGCGCGGCCGACGATGGCGGCATAGGTCGCGCACAGCCGCGCATAAATCCCCGACAAGGCGCGGCGATAGGGCTCGTCACGGCGGCTCGGCGCATCGTCGCCGCTCGCCTCGGCCAGCGTCTCGACCGCTTCGGACACCGGCGCCAGCGCCGACGACACCGACAGCTCGGCGCCCAGCGCGTGGACCGCGTCGATATAATGGCCGAGCACCGCGGCGGCATTGCGCCCGGTCGCCATTTGCAGCGTTTCGGCGGTGACGAAGGGGTTGCCGTCGCGGTCGCCGCCGATCCAGCTGCCGACGCGCAGGAAGCTTGCGGGGCGCTGGCCCAGTTCCTTTTCCCAACGCGCATAGAGTTTCGGCACCACGGGCAGGAACACGTCGCGCAAATAGGTCAGCGCATTGTCGATCTCGTCGGCGACAAACAATTTTTCGGTGCGCAGCGGACGCGTCTGCCACAACAGCACGATCTGCCGCCGGATCGCATCCTCAAGCACATCGCCCTCGGGGGTTTCGTCGGCCCCCGTATCGCGCAGCAACATCAGCTCGGCGATGCGGTTCTTGTGGTCGAGCATCGACTTGCGGCGTACCTCGGTCGGATGCGCGGTCAGCACCGGCGCGATCAGCGCGGCATCGAGCAGCGCCGCAACCGCATCACTGCCGATCCCGTCGGTCTTCAGCTTGGTGAGCGCCGCCGCGACGGTCGCCTCGGGCTCCGCCGCCACTCCCTGCCGGTCCTCGGCAAGGTTGGCGAGCATCGAAAACAGCATGAAGCCGCGAACGAAGGCGATCGTGTCGTCAAGGCCCAGCGCGTCGAGCCCCGGGTCGATCGCCTCGGCCCCCGCGATCCCGCGGTGCCGGTCGACGCTCGACGATCGGATATATTCGGTCTGGCGATACAGCTTGTCGCCGCCATAGGCGCGGATAACGTCACCGAGGATCCGCCCCAGATAGCGGATGTCGGGATTTTGCGAGATCTGTATCGGAGGGCCCATGACCGCTTTGCTGCACCTGCGAAGGCGCAGCGTCAAGCGGCGGGACGGGCGCGCATAGCTATGCGCGCCCGTCATATCCTGTCGTCAGCGCGTCTTGATGAGGACCAGCGTCCCCAGGTCGATGCGCGGCTGGCCGGTGAAGGTTACGCTATTATGCGTATCGGTGATGAACATCAGCTTCCCCGACGCGTCGGTGATCCGCGCCGAGACCGCATAGCGGCCGCGCGGGTCGAGGCGGCGCTGATCGACCGTCAGGGTAAAGGGAAAGGGCACCTGCCGGCCATCGGCGGTGAACGACTGCTGGGCGATCGTCTTTGACGGGGCGTCCATCAGGCTGACGTCGGCGAGCTGGATTTCGACCTGCGCGGTCGGGGGCAGCGCCATGCGCTCGCGATAGGTGATGTTGCCGGTGACCGATACCGGCTCTTCGGACGGCATGATCGTCGCGCAGGCGGCAAGCGGCAGGGTGGCGAGGCTGAGCGCGAGAGCGCGGGCGATACGGACCATGATAATTCTCCTGTTTCAATGATTGGCGGCGCTCTGGAACCGCTCAGGTGAATTGATGCTGTCTGCCCTGTTGTGCGCCTGTCATCCTTCCAGTTCGACGTCCCAGTACAGCCAGTCGATCCAGCTTTCGTGCAGATATCCCGGTGGAAAGGCGCGGCCATTGTCCTGCAGCTGCCACGTCGTCGGGCGCCACGGCTGGCGATAGATCGGCATATGTGCCTGTTGCGGCGTCCGGCCGCCTTTGCGCAGGTTACACGGCGCGCACGCAGTGGTGACATTTTCCCAGCTCGTCCGTCCGCCCAGCCGGCGCGGAACGACATGGTCGAACGTCAGGTCTTTGCCCGCCCCGCAATATTGGCATGAAAAACGGTCGCGCAGGAACAGGTTGAACCGCGTGAAGGCGGGGTGCTGCGACGGCTTCACATATTGGCGCAGCGCAATGACGCTGGGGATCGGCATCGTGCGCGTTGGCGAATGGATTTCGCGTTCGTAATTTTCGACGATGGTGACGCGGTCGAGGAAAACCGCCTTGACCGCGGTTTGCCAGGGCCACAGGCTGAGCGGGTAATAGCTGAGCGGCGTATAATCGGCGTTGAGCACCAATGCGGGACAGCTATCGGGATGTCGGGCGAGATCGGGATGGAACATGGCTTTTCGACGCTGCCCCTTTTGCTGCGAGGGATGGCGCGCCACTGCCGTTCCCGAGTGACACTGTCATTACATGACGTATCTGAATCTGACGTCAAGGGGGCAATTGCCGCAAGATATGGAATGATTCAAAAGTCGCGACCACAGCATATAGGGCATTGCCGCGCGCAGCCCCTGAAATCGCCGGGACCGCCATGCTGACCCGATTCGCGCCCAGTCCGACGGGCGAACTCCATCTCGGCCATGCTTATAGCGCACTGCTCGCGCACGGCGCCGCGCGGGCAGCCGGCGGCCGGTTCGTGCTGCGCATCGACGACATCGACGGCAGCCGCTCGCGCGAAATATATGTCGGCGCATCGCTCGCCGACCTCGCATGGCTCGGGCTCGACTGGGACGGCGAACCGGTGCGCCAGTCGCAGCGGCTCCCGGACTATGAGGTTGCGCTCGATACGCTGCGTGCCCAGGGCCTCGTCTATCCCTGCTTCTGTACCCGCGCCGATATCGCCGCCAGCCTTTCGGCGCCGCACGGCCCGTCGGGCGCAGTCTATCCCGGGACCTGCCGGGGCCTCGCCGCCGAAGACCGCGCGCGGCGCATCGCGGCGGGCGCGGCGCATTGCTGGCGGCTCGATATGGATTCTGCCGCCGCGAGAGCGGGCGACCTGACATGGGAAGAACAGGGGCAGGGCGCGCGCATCGCCGATCCGTGCGCGCATGGCGATATCGTCCTCGCGCGCAAGGATGCCCCCGCCAGCTATCATCTCGCGAGCACGCTCGACGATGCGAGCATGGGGGTAACGTATGTCGTGCGCGGCGCCGACCTCCTCGCCTCGACCGACGTCCACCGCTTGCTTCAGGCGCTGCTCGGCCTGCCGACCCCGGCCTATCGTCATCATGGCCTGATCTGCGGCCCCGACGGCAAGCGGCTCGCCAAGCGCGACGCCGCGGCGTCGCTTGCCTCGCTCCGCACGGCTGGCATCGACGGGCTCGCGCTCGCCGCCGATTTGCGCGCCGGACGGCTTCCCGCTGGCTATTCGCTGCAAAACCCCTAAAATAGCGTCATGCAAATTCTTCTCGTCCTGGCGGTCGTGATCGCGGCCGGATTCGTCCTCTTCTCGCTCGCGCGGGGCCTTTTCTATTTCTCGCAGGGCCACCACGCCGCGATGGAAGGCAAGGTCGAGGAAAATCAGTTGATGCAGAACAAAATGATGATGTCGCGCATCAAGTGGCAGGCGATCACGATCATCCTGCTCGTGGTGATCGGCCTGACGGCGGCCGGCGGCAGCTGAGCCCGCGCATATCATGGTCAAACTCAACAAAATCTACACGCGCACGGGCGATGACGGCACCACCGGACTTGTCGACGGATCGCGTATCGCCAAATCGGACGGGTTGATGGCGGCGATCGGCGACGTCGACGAAGCAAACAGCGCGGTCGGGATTGCGGCGGCCGCCCTCGATCCGGCGAGCCAGGAAGCCGCGATGCTGTCGCGTATCCAGAACGAGCTTTTCGACCTTGGCGCCGACCTTGCGACCCCTCCCGACATCCAGTTCGGTTTCGGTCCGCACGATATGGCGCTGCGCATCGTCCCCAGCCAGATTGCGCGCCTCGAGGATGAAATCGACGTGATGAACGACGCGCTTGATTCGCTCAAAAGCTTCATCCTGCCCGGCGGGACCGAAGCCGCGGCGCGCCTCCACCTCGCCCGCGCGATTACCCGGCGCGCCGAACGTGCGGGCGTCGCAGCGGGCGCCGAACGCGATCTCAATCCGCTCGCGCTCAGCTATCTCAATCGCCTGTCGGACCATCTCTTCGTCCTGACGCGTCACCTTAACGCGGCCGCTGGCGGCGATATCCTCTGGAAACCCGGCGCGACGCGGTGACATGAATGTTCCTCCCTGCGGCGAAGCCGTGGGGAGGGGGACCGCTCGCGGAGCGAGTGGTGGAGGGGCCGTGCCAAAGCCCCTCCGTCAGCGCTTCGCGCTGCCACCTCCCCACCGCTACGCGACAGGGAGGAATGGGATGTTCCCTAAATGTTCTAGACAATCCATCGCGGTGTAACCATAATCCGGGACGCAGCGAAACCGAATCGTACCCTGGGGGATTGTTTCACCATGGCCAGCCGCACTGACGCCCAAAATCGTACCGATCCGCAGAAAGAACTGGCGCACCGTTTCGCCACGACCCGCGCGCTGTCGCTCGACCTCGTCGCCCGCTTGTCCGACGCCGACGCTTCGGCGCAGTCGATGCCCGACGCCTCGCCCGCCAAATGGCACCTCGCGCACACGAGCTGGTTTTTCGAAACTTTCGTTCTGCGTGACCATGTGCCCGGATACTGCGCTTATGATGATCGCTTCGCCTATCTGTTCAACAGCTATTATGAGGCCGAAGGCCCGCGTCACGCGCGGCCGCAGCGCGGCCTGCTGACGCGTCCGTCGCTGGCCGAGGTGTGCGAATGGCGCGAGCATGTCGATGCCGCCGTGCCCGCTGCGCTGCCTCATTTGTCGCCCGCCGCGCTGGCGCTCATCGAACTCGGCATCCAGCACGAGCAACAGCATCAGGAATTGCTGCTCACCGACATCAAGCATCTCTTCGCCCAAAATCCGCTCGCCCCCGCGATGTGGATCGCCCCCGAACCGGCATTCGCGAATGAAGTTGCACAGTTTTCCACGCTTTCGTCGCCGCGCGGCGAGGCGAGTCCGATCCGCTGGATCGAAGGCTCCGAAGGTCTCGTCTCGATAGGTCACAGCGGCGCCGGTTTTGCATTTGACTGTGAACTTCCGCAGTTTTCTGCGCTTCTGACGCGACACGCGCTCGCCAGCCGCACCGTGACTAACGGCGAATGGCAGGATTTCATCGACGATGGCGGCTATCGCATGCCACCGCTCTGGCTCAGCGACGGCTGGGCTTGGGTGCAGGCGGAACATATCGACGCGCCAGCCTATTGGCAGGACGGGCGGCAATTCACGCTCGCGGGCTGGCGGGATATCGACCCCGCCGCGCCCGTCGCCCACATCAGCTTTTTCGAGGCTGACGCCTTTGCCAGCTGGGCCGGCGCGCGTTTGCCGACCGAGATCGAATGGGAAGCCGCCGCGGCCGCGCTCGACCCGGCATCGGGACAGCAAATGGACACCGCCGGGCCGGCGCATCCGGCCGCAGCGGACGGTGACACGGGGTTGCAACAGATGTTCGGCAGCGTGTGGGAATGGACCGGCAGCGCCTATCGCCCCTATCCCGGCTTTCGCGCCGCACCCGGCGCGGTCGGCGAATATAATGGCAAGTTCATGAGCGGCCAGTTTGTGCTGCGCGGCGGCAGCTGCGCGACTCCGCGCGGCCATGTGCGCGCAACTTACCGCAATTTCTTCTACCCCCATCAGCGCTGGCAATTCACGGGCCTCCGCCTGGCCAAGGATATTTAAATATGGGCGTTGTGCGCAACCTTCGTCAGGTTTCGGCCGACGATGCCGGAATCGACGTCGCCTTTCGCGCCGACGTCCATGCCGGCCTCAGCCAGCAGCAAAAGGCGATCCCCGCGCGCTGGTTCTACGATGCGACCGGATCGGCGCTGTTCGAGGATATTACCGCGCTTCCCGAATATTATCCGACGCGCAGCGAGACCGACCTGCTCACCCGCCACGCCGCCGATATGGCGGCGGCGATCGGCTCCGGCCGCGCCGTGGTCGAACTGGGATCGGGAAGTTCGACCAAAACGCCCTTGCTGCTCGGCGCGATCGCGCCCGCGGCCTATGTGCCGGTCGATATTTCGGGCGATTTCCTTCGCGACAGTTCGGCCGCGCTCGCCCTGCGCTTTCCCGGCCTCCCCATCTATCCGGTCGAGGCCGATTTTACCCAGCGCGTCGATCTGCCGCGCGAAATCAGCCCGCTGCCCAAGCTCGGTTTCTTTCCCGGTTCGACGATCGGTAATATGGTCGCGCGCAGCGCGGTCGATCTGCTCCGCCATTGGCGCGGGGCGCTCGGCGACGGCTCGCTGCTCCTTATCGGGATCGACCGGATCAAGGATATCGCGATTCTCGAACGCGCCTATGACGATCCCGCCGGGGTGACTGCGGCGTTCAACCTCAATCTCCTCGAACGGATCAACCGTGAACTCGGCGGCGACCTGCCGATCGACAATTTCGTTCACCGCGCCGTTTGGAACGACATTTATGCGCGGATCGAAATGCATCTTGTTGCCGCTTGCGACATGGAATTCACCGTCGATGGCCACAGCTATGTGATGACTGCGGGTGAAACGATCCACAGCGAGAACAGCCATAAGTATGGCCCGCGCGACGCAAATCTCCTGCTGCGGGCGGGCGGCTGGACCCCGGTCGCGACATGGGATGACGCCGATCCCGCCTTCGCCTTGATCCTTGCCGAAGCGACCGCTTTCCGTTCCGCCCCTTGACGCGCTGTTTCCAAGGCCTAGTCAGCGCCCACGGATATAGTGAAAGGATAGCGGAATGATCGTCGGCGTGATCGGTGCGGGGCAAATGGGTGCGGGGATTGCGCAAGTGTCGGCCGGCGCCGGCCATGATGTGCTGCTTTCCGACATCGACCTCGCGCGTGCCGAAGCCGGCAAGGCAGGCATCGCCAAGGCGCTCGGCCGCCTCGTCACCAAGGAAAAAATGACCCAGGGCGACGCCGACGCCTTGCTCGCGCGCATCACGCCGGTTGCCGACCATAGCGCCTTCGCCCCCGCCGATCTCGTGATCGAGGCGGCGACCGAGCGCGAGGAAATCAAGCGCGCGATCTTCGCCAGCGTCGGGCCGTATCTATCGGCGACCGCGATCCTCGCGACAAACACCAGCTCGATCCCGATCACCCGTCTGGCGCAGGCGTCGCACGATCCCGCGCGCTTCATCGGCGTCCATTTTTTCAACCCGGTACCGGTTATGGGGCTGATCGAACTGATCCGCGGGCTCGCAACCAGCGATGCGACGCTGCAGGCGGTCGAGGCCTATGGCCGCGGCCTCGGCAAGGAAATCGTCCACGCCAACGACGCGCCGGGCTTCATCGTCAACCGCGTCCTCATGCCGCTGATCAACGAAGCGGTGTTCGCTCTGGGTGAAGGCGTCGCGACGATGCAGGATATTGACGCCGGTTGCCGCCTCGGCCTCAACCATCCGATGGGTCCGATCACGCTCGCCGACTTCATCGGGCTCGACACCTGCCTGGAAATCATCCGCGTGCTCCACAGTGGCACCGGCGATCCCAAATTCCGCCCCGCACCGCTGCTCGTTCAATATGTCGAGGCGGGCTGGGTCGGCAAAAAGGCCGGGCGCGGCTTCTACGACTGGACTGGGCCGGAACCCGTACCGACACGCTGACGGCAACAATGATTGAGCTGGGAGCCGGCTGACTTTCCATGCGTTGAGACTATGGGCCGCACTGCCCGGAGCGAACAGAGGAAAAGATCATGCGCAGCAAGCTTCTGATTGGCCTGGTGGCCACGGCCTTCATCCTTCCGGCTCCTTCTTACGCCCAAAAGGGTGCGCCGGAGGATTCGACGATCAAGGATACGGCCAATTCGGTGACCGAACCGTTCGATGGCAAGGAGGTACCCCCAAAGCTTTTGGCGATTCAGGAGGATCCCTATTCGCTCGCGGGGCTTGGCAAATGTGCCGCGATCATTGCGGAAATAACCGAACTCAACGCGGTGCTCGGCCCCGACGTCAACGAACAGGTCGACAAGGACCGCGCGAAGAAGCGCGAAGAAACGGCAGGCCGCGTCGCGGGCACGATAGCAGGCGGGATTATTCCGTTCCGCGGGCTGATCGGCGAGGTCACCGGCGCCAATGCCGAACGTCGCCGCTACGCCTTCGCCGTCTATGCCGGCACGGTCCGCCGCGGTTTCCTGAAAGGCGTCGGCCTCGAACGCGGTTGCAAGGCGCCCGCGCGGCCCTAATCTGGGCATGATTGCCGGGGGAGAGCCGAATGCGCGTCGAAAATATCCGTCCGTTCCACGTCGCGGTGCCCGACGCAGCGCTCGATGATTTGAAAGACCGGCTTGCACGAACCCGTTGGCCCGAAAAGGAAACCGTTGCCGACTGGGATCAGGGCCTTCCGCTCGCCTATGCGCAGGAATTGGCCGCTTATTGGCAGCATGACTATGACTGGCGGCGCATCGAGGCGCGCCTCAATGCGCTCCCCAATTATCTGGCCGAGGTCGACGGCCTCGATATTCACTTCCTCCATATCCGTTCGGACAACCCCGCTGCGCGCCCGCTGGTACTGACGCACGGCTGGCCGGGATCGGTGCTCGAATTCCTCGATGTCGCCGCGCCGCTCTCGGCCGACTATCACCTCGTGATTCCGTCGCTCCCCGGCTATGGCTTTTCGGGCAAGCCGACCGTCGCCAAATGGAGCGTCGAACATATTGCCGCCGGCTGGGACGCGCTGATGCGCGCGCTCGGCTATGATCGCTATTTCGCGCAAGGCGGCGATTGGGGGAGCGCCGTCACTTGCGCGATCGGAATGAATCACGCCAATCATTGCGCCGGTATCCACGTCAATATGGTCGTCGGCGCGCCGCCGCCCGACTTGATGAGCGACCTTACAGACGTCGAGAAAATCTATCTGGCGCGCTTCGGCTGGTATCAGGCGAAGGACAGCGGCTATTCGACCCAGCAGGCGACGCGGCCGCAGACGCTCGGCTATGGCCTGACCGATTCGCCGGTCGGGCAAATGGCGTGGATCGCCGAAAAATTCCATGGCTGGACCGATTGCGGACACAAACCGGGCGGACAATCTGTTGGCGGACACCCCGAAAAGGCGCTGTCAAAGGATGCGATGCTCGACACGGTCAGCCTCTATTGGCTCACCGCGAGCGCGGCCTCGTCGGCACGGCTCTATTGGCACAGTTTCCGCAGCTTCGCCGCGGGCGAGATCATGGTGCCGACAGGCTGCAGCCTGTTTCCGAACGAGATCATGCGGCTGTCGCGGCGCTGGGCGGCGCGCCGCTATCGCAACATCGTCTATTGGAACGAGGTCGAGCGCGGTGGCCATTTCGCCGCCTGGGAACAACCGGAATTGTTCGCCGCCGAAGTGCGTGCCGCCTTTGCGGGCATGACGCTTTGAACGGGCCGCCCGCGTCGCCGGCAGCCCGTTCAAACTACATCGGCCGTATAACCACGCTGCAGGTCTCGGCCGCCGAACGAGCGGCGGTGTTCCATGTCACCTGATTGCCCTGCCGGTGCAGCCGCGCGCCCGTCTTGTTTTCATAAATGGCGCCGCTGTTGGCAGGCGTCGAACGCAGTACCAGCGTCCTGCCACCATTGACGCGCACGATCGCGCTATCCGGCAAATAGTCGACCTTCAGCCGGGTCCCGCCGCTGCATTCATAGGCGGTTCCGGTCCTTGCGGGGACCGATGAGCAGGCAGCCAGCGCGAACGTCGCGGCGGCGGCTGCAACGATGTGCATCTGCGTTCGCATGGCTCAATAACCCGAACGGACGCACAGCACGTCGGCGAGGTAAACGCGGTTTGCGACGGTTTCCATATGCTCGCGTGCCGACCCGTTCCAGCCGATCGAACGGCACCAGGTGTCGGCGGTCTGCGCCGCGCAATTGGCGGTCCCCGATCCGTTGGCGCAGGCCAGAACACGGCGGTTTCCGGTCGCGGGCTGGGTATGGAATTCGGCGAAATTGCCGCGGGTGCTCTGGTCGTTGGCGGGCGGGTTCGGGCCCCAGCCACCGCCGCCGCCCGAACCGACCGGCCGGATAGACTGGATGGTCAGACCGCGCAGCACATTGTTCAGCACCGGGGTGTCGCGATCGACGGTGCGGCACTGACCGCGATAGCGGGTCCTTTCGCACAGCTCCCAGCGTCCCTTCGTCACCCGAATCGAATTGACCGGCCAGGCGAGGCCGAGGTTTGGCTTGGCCTCGCCGATGAAGACTGCCGGGCCGCGATAGCTGGCGTCGCGATAGATGGTCGCCTCGGCCGGACGCGCCATGCGCTCTTCGGGCGGCTGGGCATGGGAAACGGCAAACAGACCACCTCCCACCGAAAGCGCGGCTGCGGCGAATATCGACAAACGATAGGCGGTTTTCATGATGCCCTCCTGTTCCAGATCCGAACCTCGGGAATCTATCATTTCCGGCCGGTTACGCCAAGCTGCCGGGTTGCAGGCGTAAGGCCGGCGCCTATGTCGCTGGCGAAGGAAGGCAACCTGTCAGTTCAAGGCGCCTTTGCCGGGGCCTGAGCAGGTGCTTCCGCGGGCATCACCGCCGAAATGGGCGGCGTTGCCGCTGGGGGTGCCACGGGCGGGGCGATGCTCAGCATCAAACCCGCCAGCGCCGCCGACATCAGGTTCGACAGGCTGCCCGCGAGCAGCGCTTTCAGCCCCAGTCGTGCGATCATCGGGCGTTGATTGGGGGCAAGGCTGCCGGTGACTGCCATCTGGATCGCGATCGAACTGAAATTGGCAAAGCCGCACAGCGCAAAGGTCGCGATCGCGATCGCCGCCAGCGACATGTCGCCCTGCAATTTGCCAAGGTCGATGAAGGCGACGAACTCGTTGAGAACGACCTTGGTCCCGAACAAGCCGCCGACGGCGGCGCTTTCGTCCCATGGTACGCCCATCAGCCACATCACCGGGCGAAAAATGGCGCCGATGATCGCCTGGAACGACAGGCCGTCATAGCCGAACCAACCGCCGATTCCGGCGAGCAGGCCGTTGGCGAGGGCGACCAGCGCGACAAAGGCGAGCACCATCGCGCCGACCGCGACCGCCAGCTTGACCCCGGTCTGCGCACCTTGGGCCGCCGCCATAATCAGGTTGGCGGGCTTTTCATCGTCGTGGCTCGCCTCGGGCATGATCACGGGCTCGATACCCAGATCCTTGGGATCGTCGGGCATCATGATTTTGGCCATCAAAATGCCGCCGGGCGCCGACATGAAACTGGCAGCGAGCAGGTAGGGCAGCAATTGTTCACCGATCATGCTCGCATAGGCGCCCAAAATCGTGCCAGCGACCCCCGCCATGCCGACGGTCATGATCGTGAACAGCTGCGACGGGGTCAGGCCCGCGAGATAGGGGCGGATGACCAGCGGGGCTTCGGACTGGCCGACGAAGATATTCGCCGCGGCGCCGAGGCTTTCGACCTTGGTGATGCCGGTGACTTTCTGGATCGCGCCGCCGACCCATTTGATCACCAACTGCATGATGCCCAGATAATAAAGGATCGAGATCAGCGAGGCGAAGAAGATGATGACCGGCAGCGCCGCGATCGCGAAACTGTTGCCCCCCATTTCGGGCGCCGCGAGGGGCCCGAAGATGAAATCGGTCCCGGCCTTGGCATAACCGAGCAGGTTCGACACCGCGTTCGACATCCCCTGAATGATCGCGCGGCCCCACGGGGTGCCGATCACCAACAGGGCGAAGCCGGCCTGAAGCAGGAAAGCGGGGACGACGATCCGCAAGCGAATCCAGCGGCGGTTCGACGAGAAAAGCACGGCAATCGCGAGCAATGCGACAATGCCAAGCAAACCGATCAGGCGTTCCATATCTTCGTGCGTCCCCCGCGAGCGTAATTCGCCTGTCTAGCGGGCTTTAGCGGCGGGGCAAGTCCGGGGTCGGCCTTTCCGAAAGGAAACGGCGGATATCGGGCCATATCCCGCATGCCGAAACGAGGTTGCGGCGCCATCTTTCCAGCGCCAGCAAAACCGACTATCGGGCGGCATGACCGACACCACTTCGACGGCGCTGCCGCGCACGCTATCGCCCTCGCTCTTTCTTTTTACCATCATCTATGGCGGCATGGTCGTGCTCGCCGGGGTGCTCGGTAACAAGCAGGTCGCGCTGGGCGACTGGCTCGCGGTCGAAGCCGGGATTTTCCCGTTTCTGTTCCTTGTCGCCTTGTCGAGCAGCGTGTCGGAACTGCACGGTCAGTCGACCGCGAACCGCCTCGTACTCTGGGGCTTCGTCCCGCTGGTCCTGTCGATCATGCTGACCGCGCTGGTGCTCGCGCTCCCGGCGTCGTCCGAAATGCAGCCCGAACGGCTTGCCGCTTTCGACACGATATTGGGTCAGAGCCCGCGCCTGATGGCGGCAGGGATCGTTGCCTATGGCACGTCGCAATTTCTGAACGTCACCATTTTCAGCAAACTTCGCGGGCGCGAGGGCGCGGGGACCGGATCGACCTGGCTCGCCGTGCGCGGGGCGATCGCCAGCGCGCTGAGCCAGATCGTCGACACGCTGCTGTTCGTCACCATCGCTTTTTCGGGCGTCTTCCCGATCGCCAATTTGATGGGCGGGCAGATGCTGGCAAAAGTCGGGCTGTCGATTGTGGTCATTCCGTTTGTCATCACGGGCCTCGTTGCGCTTGGCCGCCACCTTGATGCAAAGAACGCAGGATGATGACGATGACCGACCCCTCCAAAATGCCCGACCTGCTCGCCAAGGCGGAAACTCTCGTCGAGGCGCTGCCCTATCTGCAGCGCTACGCCGGCGAGACGTTCGTGATCAAATATGGCGGCCATGCGATGGGCGATGCCGAGGCGCAGCGTGATTTCGCCGAAGATATCGTGCTGCTCAAGGCTGTCGGGATAAATCCGGTCGTCGTCCACGGCGGTGGACCGCAAATCGGGCGAATGCTGAAACAGCTCGGGATCGAATCCACCTTCGTCGGCGGCCTCCGCGTCACCGACGCCGCGACTGCTGAGGTCGCCGAGATGGTGCTGGCGGGCAAGATCAACAAGGAAATCGTCGGCTGGCTTGCCGCGCTCGGCGGCCGCGCGGTCGGCATTTCGGGCAAGGACGCCAATCTGGTCCTCGCCGAAAAGGTGCGCCGCACCGAACCCGACCCCAATTCGGGGATCGAGCGCCATGTCGACCTTGGCTTCGTCGGCGAACCGGTGGCGGTCGATCCGACGATCCTCGTCAATCTGACCAAGGATAATTTCATCCCCATCGTCGCGCCGGTCGCGCTCGGCGCCGATGGCGCGACCTATAATATCAACGCCGATACGATGGCGGGGGCGATCGCGGGCGCGCTGGGCGCCAAGCGCTTCTTCCTGCTCACCGACGTCGCCGGGGTGCTAGACAAATCGGGCGCGCTGCTCACCGACCTCGACCGCCCGGCGATCGAGGCGCTGAAGGACGACGGTACGATCACCGGCGGCATGATACCCAAGGTCGAGACCTGCGTCGCCGCCGTCGATGCCGGGGTCGAGGCCGCGGTCATTCTCGATGGACGCATCCCGCACGCAATGCTGCTGGAAATTTTCACGGCGAGGGGTGCGGGCACGCTCATTCACCGCTAAGAGCGTTCAAACGCCGCCTTTTACGGAGACCTGTCTTGCTTCTCATGCTCATCCAGATCGTCCACATCATCCTGACGGTCCTGTGGTGGTTCATCATCGCGCAGGCGGTGATGTCGTGGCTGATCGCGTTCAACGTCATCAACACCCATAACCAGTTTGTCGGCCAGCTGTGGACGGTCCTCGATCGGATCACCGAGCCGCTCTATCGCCCATTCCGCCGCATCATGCCCGATTTCGGTGGCCTCGACCTGACCCCCATGCTGGTCCTGATCCTGATCATCATCATTGACGGACCCGTGCTGAACTATCTGGCGAGCCTCGCTTATAGCAGCGGGATGGCGTGATGGCCGCCGAAGCAATTGACGGCAAGGCCTTTGCTGCGGGCCTCCGCGCCCGGATCGGCGATGCGGTTCCGGAATTTCGGGCGGCAACGGGGCGCGTTCCCGGGCTCGCGGTTGTGCTGGTCGGCGACGATCCGGCGAGCGCGGTCTATGTCGGGTCGAAAGGCAAGGCGACGGTTGCGGCCGGCATGGCGAGCTTTGAGCATCGACTGCCCGCCAGTGCGTCGCAGGAAGAGGTCGAGGCGCTGCTCGCGACCCTCAATGCCGACGAATCCGTCGACGGTATCCTGCTGCAGTTGCCGCTGCCCGGACACCTAGACGAACAGGCGGCGGTCGCGACGATCCACCCCGACAAGGATGTCGACGGGCTGACCCCGGTCAGTGCCGGGCGCCTCGCACTCGGGATCCCCGGCATGGTGCCCTGTACCCCCTATGGCTGTTTGCTGCTGCTCGAGGATCGTCTCGGCGACCTGTCGGGCAAGGATGCGGTCGTGATCGGCCGTTCGATCCTCGTCGGCAAGCCGATGGCGCAATTGCTGCTCGGCGCCAATTGCACCGTCACCATGGCGCACAGCCGGACGAAGGATTTGCCCGATCTCGTGCGCCGCGCCGATATCGTCGTCGCCGCCGTCGGCCGTGCCGAAATGGTGAAGGGCGACTGGATCAAGCCCGGCGCGGTCGTCATCGACGTCGGCATCAACCGCCTCGCCCCCGCACCGGGGGAAGCGAAAGGGCGGCTCGTCGGCGACGTCGATTACACCGGGGCCGCGGCGGTTGCCGGTGCGGTCACCCCAGTTCCTGGCGGCGTCGGTCCGATGACCATCGCCTGTCTGTTGCGCAACACGCTCGTCGCCGCGCATCGCCGCGCGGGGCTCGCCGATCCGAAAGGTTTTTGATGATGCGCCGCCTGTTGCTGATGTCCGCTATCGCCGCGCCGTTGCTCGCAGCTTGCGCATCGTCGGACGATCTTCGCAACAGGCCGCTTTCGGCCAACCCCAGCGCCTTCATCGCCGCCGAGATCGGCTTTGCCCGGCTGGCGCAGGAAAAGGGGCAATGGACGGCGTTCCGCGAAACCGCGGCGCCTGATGCGGTGATGTTCGTACCGCAGCGCGTCAAGGCGCGCGACTGGCTGAAATCGCAGAAAGATCCTGCCGAGGCGGTGAAGTGGCAACCGCATGCGGTGTACGTCAGCTGCGACGGCAATGCCGGCGCGACGACCGGCGCGTGGCAGAAGGGCGGGGAGAATGGTTATTTCACCACCGTCTGGCTGCGCGATCCCAAAAAGGGCGATTTGTTCTGGACGCTCGATCATGGCGACACGCTGACCACCCCGCGTGAAGCGCCCGATTTCATCGCATCGAAACAAGCGACCTGCGGATCGCCGGGCGTTGGCGTCGAGGGCGGAACCGAGGGTGAGGATCGGATGATCGGCCTGTCACCCGACCAGACGCTCAGCTGGACCTCGACCGTCCGCGCCGACCAGTCGCGCCGCGTGACGATCCGGCTGTGGGACGGAACGCAGATGGCGACCGTCATCGACGATCAGGTCGCGGCGCCCAAGCGGCCATGATGGACCTGTTCATTTCGGCCTTCGTCACCCTGTTCGTGGTCATCGACCCGCCGGGATGCGCGCCGATCTATGCCAGCCTGACGTCGGGTGCGAGCGCCGCGCAGCGCCGGGCGATGGCGATCCGCGCGACGTTGATCGCCGGCTGTATTCTCGTCTTTTTCGCGATGTTCGGCGAAGCGCTGCTCAGCTTCCTGCACATCGACCTTGATAGTTTCCGCATCGCGGGCGGCATCATGCTGTTCATGATCGCAATCGACATGGTCTTCGAAAAGCGCACCGAGCGACGCGAACAGCGCGCCGAGAAGCTGATGGCGACCCCCGAGGTCGAGGATGTTTCGGTGTTCCCGATGGCGATGCCGATGCTCGCGGGACCGGGGTCGATCGCCTCGGTGATGCTGCTGGTCGCGCAGAATAACGGCCTCGACCGCGCAATGGTGATTTTCGGTGCGTTGCTGCTGGTGCTGTTGCTGACGCTGGCCGCTCTGCTCACCGCGGGGCCGCTGATGCGGCTGATCGGCAACAAGGGTGAGGCGGTGATTACCCGGCTGCTCGGCGTGCTGCTCGCGGCGCTTGCGGCGCAGTTCGTGATCGATGGATTGAAAGCCAGCTTTCCCTCGCTGGGTTAGTAAAGAAAGAGGGCGCCGCCCGCAGGCGACGCCCTTTCCCATCCACGGGAATGGACTTAGCGTGCGGCGTTGACGTCGGCCTGGGTCACCGGCGCGATGCGAATTTCGACGCGGCGATTGCACTGATAATCGGCCTCGCTCACCTCCGGCGTGCATTTCAGCTGCGATTCGCCGTAGCCCAGCGTTGCCATGCGCGCGCGCTGGATGCCGCGGCCACCCAGATAGTCGGCGACCGACGCAGCGCGGCGTTCGGACAGGCCCTGATTATAGGTATCGCTGCCCTTCGAATCGGTGTGACCATACACGTCGATATAGGTGCTTGGATATTCGGCGAGCGTCGTTGCGACATTGTCGAGCGCGCTGCGGAACTGCGGCTTCACCAGCGCGCTGTTGAGGTCGAAGGTCACGTCGCCGGGCATGTTGAGCACCAGCTGATCGCCCTGGCGTTCGACGTCGATGCCGGTGCCCGCAGTGCGTTCGCGCAGCTTCTTTTCCTGCTGATCCATATAATTGCCGATACCCGCGCCGGCGACGGCGCCGATGCCCGCGCCCAGAATTTCTTCGGTACGGCTGTTGCGGCCGCCGATCAGGTCGCCGAGCAGATATCCGCCGAGCGCACCGCCGATGCCGCCGATCGCGGCCTTCGAAATGCGCTTCTGACCCGTTTCCGGATCGGTGACGCAGCCGGTCAGCGCGAGCGCGCCAAGGCTGGCGAGCGTGGCGAGCTTGATCATTCTGCTATTCATCGTGTCGCTCCCTTAATTTGCGGCGGCTTCGCCGGTCATGCGAACGTCGCTTCAAGCCGATAACATATGGCTGCGTTTCTGGTTCCAAAATCTTGCTGAACAATAGCTGAGCCATGTGTTGACGGGCACCATTGTATATCGCTGCATCTTTCGCCTATAGGCAGGACATGACCGACGAAGACAGGGGCTGGGCGCCGAAGCGCCCGCAACACATCCGATGACTCCTTTTCCCTGGTCTGACGTTGCGATCATCGCCGTCCTGATTCTGCTCAACGGCATTTTCGCCATGTCTGAACTCGCGCTCGTGTCGTCGCGTGGCCCGCGTCTGCAGGCGGCCGAGAAGCGCGGCAGTCGCGGTGCGGCGATCGCGCGCAGGCTCGCTGCCGACCCCGGACGTTTTCTGTCCACGGTTCAGGTCGGTATCACCTTGATCGGGATTCTCGCCGGTGCCTATTCGGGTGCCAGCCTCGGTGGCCCGGTCGGCGAGCGATTGCAGGCGCTGTTCGGCCTCAACGACGAAAATGCGCTGGCCGCCGGTTTTGCGCTCGTCATTGCGATTACGACCTATTTCTCGCTGATCGCGGGCGAACTGGTCCCCAAGCAGTTCGCGCTGCGCTCGCCCGAACGCATCGCGATTGCGGTGGCGGTGCCGATGTACTGGCTTTCGAAGGTCGCGGCGCCGCTGGTCTGGCTGCTGGACAACAGTTCGGCGCTGGTGTTCCGCCTGCTCGGGCTCAACCGCGAATCGGAAGATCGGGTCACCGCCGAGGAATTGCACCTGATCGTCGCCGAGGCGTCCAAATCGGGCGTGATCGAGGAGAGCGAACGCGCGATTATTTCGGGCGTCGTGCGCCTCGCCGACCGCCCGGTGCGCGAGGTGATGACCCCGCGCAAGGATGTCGACTGGATCGACATCGCGTCCGACGCCGATGGGGTGCGCGCGAAATTGCTCGAAACCCCGCACACGCGAATCCCGGTGGCGCGGGGCTCGGTCGACGATATCGTCGGGGTCGTGCAGGCGCGCGACATCGCCGGCGCCTTGTTCCGCGGCGATGCGCTTGACCTTGAAAAACTCACCCGCCCGGTAAAGGTCATCCACGACCAGATCGACGCAATGGATGCGCTTGAGGCGCTGCGTGTCGCCGAAGTGCCGATGTTGTTCGTCCACGACGAATATGGCCATTTCGAAGGACTGGTGACCCCCGCCGACCTGCTCGCAGCGATCGCAGGCGAATTTGCGTCGGATCAGGACATCGGCAGCGAGCCTTTCGTCGTCGAGCGCGACGACGGCAGTCTGTTGGTTGCGGGTTCGATGCCCGCCGATCAGATGGCCGAACGGCTGGGGATCGAACTCGCCGACGACCGCGATTATGCGACGGCGGCAGGCCACGCGCTCGCGATATTGAAGCATCTGCCCAAGGAGGGCGAGGTGTTCCGCGATCGCGGCTGGCAGTTCGAGATTATCGACATGGACGGCCGCAAGATCGACAAACTGCTGGTCACCGAGATGAGCAAGCCGAAGGCCGAGTCGGACGGCGAGTAGGCGGTTCGCGCCGCGCAATTTTATTCCAAAGTATAGGAAGTACACACCACGTACCCCCTCATTTCGCTCCCTCGCGCACGGCGGGCGCTGTGCAGCGAATGACGGAGGTGGAGGGGTGATCGAGTGGGCATGAGCGTGAGGCTATGCGCTCCGGATAATGTAGGACAGCGGTTTTTAGGGCCTGCCCTTTTGTCGGCTTTTGGGTGGGAAGCTGCCATCTACAGGACGACAATTGACTTTCAAATTTGAGAGTGCATCCTCAGGGCCATGGCTCGGGACGAAATTCTCGCCGATGAATCGTATCGCCGGTTGAAAGCGCGATATCCAAATTTGGTCGCGATCGATATCACCGTCGAGAGTAATCCACACGCGCACCCCGGATACGCCAACAACGTCGCCAAAACCCTGTCCCTACGTCACCCTGTCGAAAGTTTGGCGAGCAGTTGGTATGTCAGCTTCTCGGGTGGAGAGATCATGCCTGTAAGCTACTGTGCAAACCCCAAATGCTGCGGGAATCAGGTCGATTTGTCAGATCTTTGCCATCGAAAGAATTCGCCCGATGGTGGCAGTGTTCCTTTTCGTGAAGATGTTCGCTGCAAAGGATATGAGGGGCGAACGTCGAACCAAATGAATGACTTCAGTAAGCACAATATCGAATGCCCGAACGTGTTAAGGATATCGGGCACCCTTGAGTTCTCCTGATGACCGCAATTGGTCGTTTCCAGTCATCGCGCCCAATCGGCAGTGAATGGCGAAAATGGGGTGGAAACCTGCAATTCCCCTCTCCCGTCGGGAGAGGGATACGCAGGCTTGGTTGCGTAGCAACCTAGCCGAAGTTGGGTGAGGGGATCACCGGTAGATTACGGAAATTGCCGGTTGCCAAACCTCACACACCCTCACCCAACCCTCTCCCAAAGGGAGAGGGTTTTTACGTCAACAACCGGTCGTTTGCGGCCATTTCCCCTTCGTTACGCCGGACCTGAGCCGGGGGCCAAGCGACAGGCGCAGCTATCGACCCCGAATCATGTCCGGCACGAGAATGGGAAGGCTGCCTGTCCGCATCTGTGGAGATTGACGGAAGGCAGGGTCAGAGTTCGCCGCCCAGCGCGCCATATTTCGCTTCGAAGCCGGCCTTGTCGCCGCGCGCGAGATAGCCGGCCTGATCGACCAGATTGTCGCGCCCGATGCGGCCCTGGAACGTGCCGAGTTGCGGGTCGATGGCGGCGATGTCGGCGGCGGTCCACCCGGCGATCTGCTGAAAGCTGTTGACGCCAAGGCCATGAAGCAGTGCGACCATTTTGGGTCCGACACCCTTTAGCAACTGAAGATTGTCTGCTTTGGCCGTTGCGGGGGCCGTTGCGGGGGCCTTTGCAGGCGCGGGTGCACGCGCCGGAGCGCTGGGTTTCTCGGGAACCGGGGCTGCCGCTTTGGCAGGTGCCGGCTTTGCAGGGGGTTTTTTCGCAGCCTTGGCCGCGGGCTTTGCCGGGGGTGTTGCGGCGGGCTTTGCTGCTGGTGCCTTTGCCGCAGTCTTCACCGCGGCAGGCTTTGCGGCGGTTTTTGGCTTCGCCGCGGGCTTTGACGGGGCGGCTTTGGCAACCGGCTCCACCACGGGTGCGGGCTTCGGAGCCGGCGCGGGTTCCGGCGCAGGCGGTGCCTTGGCTGCGGGCTCCGGTGCGGGCGGCGGAGCGGCGGGCGCGACGGGTTGCGGCTTGGGCTCAATCGGTTTGAAGCGCGCGGGTTCGGCGGCGATGATTTCGGGCTTTGCCGGTTCGAGCGGCTTTGCGGGTTTCGCGGGTGCCGCTGTGGGCGGCGCAATTTCTTCAGGCTGTTTGCGGCGCAGCAGCCATGTGAGGAGTATGATCGCGACGACGAGGCCGACGACTGCGATGATCCAATTTTCCTGAAGCCATATCATGATATTTTCTGCTCCCATATTGTCCCAGCCTATGCGGCTGGCAGCGCCGCGTCCAGCGTCTGCTATTCCGCCTCGCGCGCCACCTCACGCCAGCCGATGTCGCGGCGGCAAAAACCGCTGGCGAAATCGAGCTTGTCCACCGCAGCATATGCACGCGCCTGCGCTTCGGTGACGGTGCGGCCGGTCGCGGTGACATTGAGTACGCGCCCGCCCGCGGCGACGATCCGGTCGCCATCGCGCGCCGTTCCGGCGTGGAAAACGCGGACCCCGCCGGTTTCGGCGTCGGCGATGCCGTGGATCGCGCCGCCCTTTTCGGGGGTGGCGGGATAGCCGTTCGCCGCCATCACGACGGTCAGCGCATAATCGCTGGCGAAGGCGGGAGGCGTCGCACCGGTGAGTGCGCCGGTCGAGGCGGCGTGGAGCAGCGCGGCGAGATCGCCGGTATAGCGCATCATCAGCACCTGACATTCGGGGTCGCCGAAGCGCGCGTTATATTCGATCAGCTTTGGTCCCGCGTCGGTCAGCATCAGCCCGGCAAAAAGGACCCCGACATAGGGCGTGCCCTCGGCGGCGAGCGTCGCCACCGTCGGACGGATGATGCGGTCCATGACCTGGGATTCGAGTTCGGGGGTCAGCACGGGGGCGGGGCTGTACGCGCCCATGCCGCCGGTGTTCGGGCCGGTGTCGCCGTCGCCGACGCGCTTGTGATCCTGCGCGCTGCCGAACGCCATGACGTTGGTGCCGTCGGAGAGCGCGAAGAAGCTCGCCTCCTCGCCGGTCATAAATTCCTCGATCACCACTTCGGCGCCCGCGCCGCCAAAGGCGCCATCGAACATGTCCTCGACGGCTGCGGCCGCGTCGGCCGAAGTCTCGGCAATGATCACGCCCTTGCCCGCGGCGAGGCCGTCGGCCTTGATCACGACGGGGATCGAAAAGCCTTCGAGCACGGCATGGGCTTCGTCGGCGCTGGTGCAGCGGACATAGGCGGCGGTCGGGATGCCGGCGCGCGCACACAGATCCTTGGTAAAGCCCTTCGATCCCTCAAGCTGCGCCGCCGCAGCGCCGGGGCCAAAGACCGCGATGTTCAGCGCGCGCAGGCGGTCGGCGAGCCCCGCGACGAGCGGCGCTTCGGGGCCGACGACGACGAAATCAATGCTGTGCGCGGTGCAGAAAGCGATCAGCCCGTCGAGGTCGTCGACGCCGATGGCGACGCATTCGGCATAGGCTTCGATCCCCGGACTCCCCGGTGCGGCATAGAGCTTGGCGCAGCTTTCCGATTGTGCCAACTGCCAGCTAAGCGCATGTTCGCGGCCCCCCGAGCCCACCAGCAGGATATTCATGTCAGTCCCTTTTCCCGATCCGGCGTCCGAAAGCGACGCGCCCGCGCGGCTGTTAGCCGAGGGCGCGCCCGGCGACAATGCGCCAGCCCTTTCGGTCAGCCAATTGTCGGCGGCGATCAAGCGCACGGTCGAGGACGGCTTTGCGCGCGTGCGGGTGCGCGGCGAATTGTCGGGGACGAAGCGCGCGGCGTCGGGGCATTTTTATGCGGCGTTGAAGGATGACAATGCGCTGATCGACATGGTGATGTGGAAGGGGCAGGCGGGCCGCCTCGCTTTCCGGCCCGAGGACGGGATCGAGGTGATCGCGACCGGCAAGCTCACCACCTACCCCGGCCGGTCCAAATATCAGCTCGTCGTCGACAGCCTTGAGGTCGCGGGCGAGGGCGCACTGATGCTGCTCTTCGAAAAGCTCAAGGCGCGGCTCGGCGCCGAAGGGCTGTTCGACCGGGCACGCAAATATGAACGCCTGCCCTATCTGCCGCGCACGATCGGCGTCGTGACCTCGCCGACCGGCGCGGTGATTCGCGATATTCTCCACCGCCTCGCCGACCGTTGCCCGACGCGGGTGATCGTCTGGCCGGTGCTGGTGCAGGGCGACGGCGCGGCGGCGCAGGTCGCCAATGCGATCCGGGGCTTCGATAGTATCGAACCGGGCGGCCCGGTGCCGCGCCCTGATCTGGTCATCGTCGCGCGCGGCGGCGGCTCGATCGAGGATATGTGGGCGTTCAATGAAGAGATTGTCGTGCGGGCGATCGCCGACTGCCGTATCCCGACGATCAGCGCGGTGGGGCATGAGACCGACGTGACGCTGGCCGACTATGCCGCCGACGTGCGCGCACCGACGCCGACCGCCGCCGCCGAAATGGCGGTGCCGGTGCGCGCCGAGCTGCAGGCGCAGCTTGCGACATGGGGCGGCCGGATGATCGGCGCTGCGAGCCGCCATCAGGCGCTGGGCGTCGAGCGACTGACCGCGCTCGCGCGGCATCTGCCGAAGCGCGAGGCGCTTTATGCGCCGCAGCGTCAGCGGCTCGACGAATATGGCGACCGGCTCGACCGCGGGCAGCAGCACCGGTTGACGGTGATGGCCGAACGTCTTGCGAACCGTTCGGGCGCGCTGCGGCCGTCGTTGCTTGCGAGGGCATGGGACCGCGACCGGGCGCGGATCGAAGGATTAGGGCGGTTGCTCACGTCGCTCGACCCGCGCGCGCTGCTGTCGCGCGGCTATGCGATGGTGCGCGATACGGGCGGGGCGATCGTCACCACGGCGGGCAAGGCGCGGGAGGCGGGTTCGCTTCGATTGCAATTCGCCGACGGCGAAGTGGCCGCAGAGGTGACGGACGGCGATGCTCCCGCGGGAGCGCCCAGGCCCGCACGCAAACCGCTGGCACCGGCGCCCAAGCGGGGGCAGGGCGAGCTTTTCTGAGGTCGGCGGGGGTGTCCGCGCGCGGCGAAGCTGATATAGAAGCCCGATGACCTGCCACCATTTGGATATTGAGCCATGTTGATCGCCAGCCGCAACCGCCTCGCCCGCCTGCAATATGGCCCGAACGGATTTCGCGTTCTGGAACCCGGCGATCATGTGCTGTGCGCGGTGACGGGTGCGCCGATCGGGCTCGACGAGCTGCGTTACTGGTCGGTCGCGCGGCAGGAGCCCTATGCCACCGCCGCCATATCGGTGCAGGCCGCGCTGGACGACACGCGCGGGGCATGAGTTTCGCCGGGTATTGGCCGCGCCATGCGGCCGCGTCGCTGTTGCTGGCTCCGTTGCTGGTTACCGCAAGCTGTGTGCCGTCCTCCGCAACCTCTGAGGCGCCCCATCCTCCCGCTGCCGCTTATTCGCCGCCGGTCGCCGTTCCGGTACCGCCCGCGGCGCCGATTCGCGGAGACTTCATTCTGCGGGGAACGCCCGGGCAGGGCGCAGTGCTTGTCGGAAAGGCGCCCGGTGGTACGCGCACACTGACGCTCGACGGGCAGATCATTCCGGTCACCTCCGACGGTGATTTCCTGATCGCCTTCGATCGCGATGCCGGGGCTGATGCGCGGCTTGTCGCGACGCTCGCCGACGGGCGCGCGGTGGAGCGTCGGCTCGATGTCGCCCCCGGAAGTTGGCGGCTCGAGCATATCAATGCCCCCTATCGCGGTAGCGCGTCGAATGACGCCGAATTCCAGCGCCGCCGTCCCGCCGAGCTGGCGCAAATCGCCGCAGCACGGAACATGGCGGTCGATTCGGATGGTTGGCGGCAAGACTTCATCTGGCCGGTGAAGGGGCGTTTCTCGGGCTTTTTCGGGTCGCAGCGGGTCTATCAGGGTAAGCCCGGTGCCTATCACAGCGGCACCGATGTCGCGGTGCCGGCGGGAACTCCGTTTGTCGCGCCCGCCAATGGCGTCGTCGTGCTCGCGGCTGCGGTGCCCTTCACGCTCGAGGGCAATTTGCTGATCGTCGACCATGGCATGGGGCTGAGCAGCGCCTTCCTCCATTGTCAGCGGCTTGATGTGAAGGTCGGGGACCGGGTGATACAGGGGCAGCGGCTCGGCACCGTCGGCGCGACCGGCCGCGCGACCGGGCCGCATATGCACTGGGGTCTGAAGTGGCGCGATGCCCGGATCGATCCCGGAAAACTCGCGGGCGCGATGGGCAGCTGATCCGGCTCGCCGTCCATGAACTGGTAACCGCTGAAACAAAATTTCGCGAAACCCGCAAGCGCGGCACATTGTGTTGCGTTGAGTCTCCGTGTTGTTGCAAATACGTCACAATCGCCTTCTAAACGGCCGAAAGCTTGGGGAATTCCCTTTACTCACGATGAATGAGCCTTCATCCGGCATGTCATCGGGGTAGTTTTGCGGGGCGATTTTGTCGCTGGCGCAGTGCGTGCCCGGGTGTTTTATCCATCAGTAGCAAGGGACTGCACTGTGAAGAAATATTCCACTCCTATGGTATTGAAGGCGGCGGTTGCGCCGGCGGCGCTTTGCGTTGCGATGCTTTCGACCGCTGCTTTCGCGCAGAGCGCGCCGGCGGATGATGCTTCGGCCGAAGACACGATCATCGTGACCGGTTCGCGTATCGCGAGCCCGCAGGCTGAAGGCAACGCCCCGCTGCAGGTTCTCGGCGCTGTCGAGATCGACCAGTCGGGCGTCTCCAACGTGCAGGATCTGCTGCTCAAGAACCCCGCTTTCGGTACACCGGCACTCAGCCGCACGAACTCGGCCTTCCTGACCTCGGGCACCGGCGTTGCAACGGTTGACCTTCGCGACCTCGGTTCGGACCGCACCCTTGTGCTGGTCAACGGCCGCCGCGTCGTGTCGAGCCTCAGCGGCAGCTCGACGGTCGACCTTAACGTCATCCCGACCCAGTTCCTCGAGCGTATCGACGTGCTCACCGGCGGCGCATCGTCGCTTTACGGTTCGGACGCGCTCGCGGGCGTCGTCAACTTCGTCTACAAGCGCGATTTCCAGGGCCTTGAAGGCAATGCCCAATATGGCCTGACCGAGCGTGGCGACGATATCCGTTACCAGGCGAACCTGACCATGGGCGCGAACTTCGACGATGGTCGCGGTAACATCATGGTTCACCTCGGCTATTCGAACGAGCGTGGTCTGTTGTCGCGTCAGCGTCGGAACACCTATCTTGATGATTCGGACGGCGCGGCGCTGAGCGGCGATCTGGCTGATTATGGCACCTCGGTTTCGCCTTTCCTGTCGGGCTTCGCTCCGCAGGGCAGCTTCACTGTAGGACAGCGTTTCAACGGAGATGGCGATCCCATCGGCTCGCTCTACACGTTTACTTATGGCCCGACAGGCCTGTTGCAGCCTTGCTTCAGCTCTAACGGTGCAGGCTGTGTCAGCGCAAAGCCGGCAATCGTCGACAATCCCGACACCCCGGATGTCAACGAAGCCTCCCCGGCGGTCGGCAACATCGGCACGGGTACCGGGCCGAACGGCTTCAACCGTCAATATTATCGTACTTTGGCGGTGCCGGTGCAGCGCTACAATTTCGCTGCGGTCGGTCATTATGACGTCACCGATAACATCACGATGTTCTTCGAGGGCACCTATAACAAGACGCGTTCGTCGCGGATCATCGAGCCGTTCGCGCTGGCTTCGGACGGAACGACTGGCGTCTATCCGTCGTCGGGCAAAATGCCGATCGAAAATTACATCATCGCTCCCAATGGAACGACGACGATTGCGGTCAACCCGATCGTCCCGACCGAAATCCTCAATCTCGCGAATGATTCGAACGGCGACGGCCTGCGCGACATCGGCTTCTCGCGTCGCATGACCGAATTTGGTCCGCGTAGCGGGCAGACGACGCGCGACTTCCTGCGCTTCGTCGTCGGTTTCGAAGGGACGCTGGGCGACAAGTTCAACTGGGATCTCAGCTATAACTATGGCCAGGTGACCGAAAACCAAGTTTCGAATGGCCAGGTCAATGTCGTCAATTTCCGCAATGCGCTTGCGGCGATGGTCGATGTCAACGACGTCAACGGCAACGGGCTGACCACCGACGTGATCTGCGTCAGTGCCGAAGCACGTGCCAATGGTTGTGTGCCGGTCAATATCTTTGGCGAAGGCAAGATCGATCAGGCCGCGATCGAATATATTGCCGCGCAGCAGTCGCTGCAGAACAGCATCAAGCAGCAGGTTGTTCAGGGTAACATCAGCGGCTCGCTGTTCGAACTGCCCGCCGGCCCGCTCGGCATCGCCGCAGGCTTCGAATATCGCAAGGAAGAAAGCGTCGAGGATAATGACGCCCTGACCAACCAGGGATTGAACGGTGGCAACAAGCTGCCCGATACCCGCGGCCAGTTCGACGTCGTTGAAGCCTATGCCGAAGTCAAGGTGCCGATCCTTGCCGACAAGCCCTTCTTCCGTCTGCTCGAAGTGGGTGGCGCCTTCCGCGCTGCCGATTATTCGACCATCGGGACGATCTACAGCTATAACGTCCAGGGGACGTGGAAGCCGATCGACGACCTCCGTCTTCGCGCTACCTGGGCTCGCGCTGTTCGTGCACCGAACATCGGCGAACTCTTCTCGGGCCTGTCGCAGACCTTCCCGTCTGGACTTCAGGATCCGTGCGATGGGATCGGTGCCACCGGTGGCGGCGCTCTTGGCGACAACTGCCGCGCGGCAGCGGGCGTTTCGGCGAATATCGCGGCCAATGGCGGCGCGTTCAACATCACGCAGAGCGATCGTCAGGGGATCAGCGGCTTCGACGGCGGCAATCCGAACCTGAAGGAAGAAAAGTCCGAATCGTGGACCGTCGGTGCGGTTCTCAACCCGCGTTCGGTCGACGCGCTGCGTAACCTCACCCTCACTGTCGACTATTACAACATCAAGATCGACAAGGTCATTTCGACGGTGGGTCGCGGCACGATTCTCGATCAGTGCTACAATCAGGGTAATACGGCGCTTTGCGACCTGATCATCCGCCGTCCGACCGCGACGGCAACGAACAGCGCAGGCTCGATCGAGTTCATCAACGACTTTGCGGTCAACGCCGCAAAGCTTGAAACTCAGGGCGTCGACGTGACCGTCAACTGGTTCACCCCGGTGAACCTCTTCGAGACCGAAGGCCGCGTGAACTTCAATCTCGCTTACACCCATCTGCTTCAGAACGACTATACGCCGCTCGCCGGTGCGACCGTCGATCGCGCGGATGGTGAGATCGGGACCGCGACCGACCGCTTCACCGGTACGCTTGGCTATTCGAACGACAAGTTCAAATGGTCGTTCACGGGTACCTATATCAGCCGGTCGTATGAGGATGACGTGTCGTGGTGCAGCGGCTTCGGTGACGGTTCGCCGCGCTGCGTCTCGGTTCCGGCGGAATTCTATCTGGATACCCAGGTGGCCTTCACCCCGGTTGAGAAGTTCGAATTCTACCTCGGCGTCGACAATCTGCTCGACAACAAGGCACCGAACCTTCTGTCGAACACGACCTTCAATACCACGGGTTCGGACACCGCCGCCGATGTCTATGACATCTTCGGCCGCCGCTACTATGCGGGCGTTCGTTTCCACTTCTGATTTCAAAAAATCGGATCATAAAGGGGAGGCAGCGATTCATCGCTGTCTCCCCATTTTTTTTAGGTATCACGCTATGTACTTCCGCCTCATCTTGCTGACGTCAGCCCTGGTCATGCCGTTGTCGAATGTCGCCGTTGCCGGCGAAGGCGCATCCGAAACAGACCCGGACACCGTCCGCTGCCGTTCGGTCAGGGAATTGGGCACGCGGATCCCGAAGCGCGTGTGCAAGACCAACCAGCAATGGGCGCAGGAGCAGGAAGCTGCGCGCCAGGCGATGGAAGATCGTAACCGCTCAAGTCAATGTACGGATCGCTGCTGACGCGTCGCTCACGCACCCCCAATATGCAGGGGATTAATGTTGGCCGGGCCTATTTCAGGCGCTTCACGCCGACCTCGCTGGTTTTGCCTTCGAGCGTCAGGCGATAGCCGCCAAGTCCTCCCGACATGACCTTGACCTTCTGCCCGATGCGGGGAACCGTGTTCAACTGACCATAAGAGGTCGTCTGCCACGTCTGTCCGTTATCGAGTACGAATATGGTCCCATATCGACTGATGTCGAGATCGGTGATGGTCGCGTCGATCCGCAGGTTTTCCTCCTGCGCGATGCGTATTTTCTTGCGCTTTTCTTCAGGCTCGCGCTCGACGGCTTCGCTCCGTTGGGTTGCCGTAAGCCCGAAATCGGCCTTGGCCTTCACTGCGGCTTCCGTGCGGCGCTGATCCTCGGTCTTGCGCGCCTCGGGCAGCAGGCCATCGAAGCAGCGGAGGCGCGCGCCGTCGTCGGCAATCTGGCCACATTCCAGCACGTCATTCGCGATGGTTTGAGCCTGGACGACCGCCGGAGCGAACAGGCTTCCCAGCATGAAACCACCCGAGAGCAACGCAATCGATATTTTCATTCGAGAATCCCCTTTCGCATAGCTGCACAACGATCCCATCGCTGCGCGATCATTCTCCGGCTACGGTATCAGCGCCCCGCCGGCGGTCAAGCCAAGCCTTGGCTAGCCGCCGTCAGCTTTTGTCGGACGTCAGCACCAAGGCCCCATCGCCCTCGTCGACCTTGACCGTCGACCCGTCCTTGACCTCGCCGCGCAGGATCAGGTCGGCGAGCGGATCCTGGACATATTTCTGCACCGCGCGCTTCAGCGGCCGTGCGCCATAGACCGGATCATAGCCCACCCGCCCGAGCCAGGCGCGTGCCGCATCGGAGAGTTCCAGCGTCACCTTACGGTCGGCGAGGAGTTTCTGGACGCGGGCGACCTGAATATCGACGATTCCGCCCATATGCTGCTGGGCGAGGCGGTTGAAGAGGACGATCTCGTCGAGCCGGTTGAGGAATTCGGGCCGGAAATGTCCGCGCACGACCTCCATCACCGCGGGTTCGGCCTGTTCGACCGGCGCGTCGTCGGGGAGCGCGGCGATCGCCTGACTGCCGAGGTTCGACGTCAGGATGATCAGCGTGTTGGTGAAGTCGACCGTGCGGCCCTGTCCGTCGGTGAGGCGCCCGTCGTCGAGAACTTGCAGCAGGATGTTGAACACATCGGGATGCGCTTTCTCGACCTCGTCGAACAGCACGACCTGATAAGGCCGGCGCCGCACCGCTTCGGTGAGCGTGCCGCCCTCTTCATAGCCGACATAGCCCGGAGGCGCGCCGACGAGCCGCGCGACGCTGTGCTTTTCCATGAATTCGGACATGTCGATGCGGACCATCGCATTGTCGTCATCGAACAGGAAACGCGCGAGCGCCTTGGTGAGCTCGGTCTTGCCGACACCCGTCGGGCCGAGAAAGAGAAACGACCCCAGCGGTCGGTTCGGGTCTTGCAGACCTGCGCGCGCGCGGCGGACAGCGGTCGACACGGCGCGGACGGCCTCGTCCTGCCCGATAACGCGCTGTTCGAGCGTGGCCTCCATACCGAGCAATTTTTCGCGCTCGCCTTCCATCATCCGGTCGACGGGGATGCCGGTCCATTTGCTGACCACCGCCGCGATATCGTCGGCGGTCACCTCTTCGCGCAGCATCGCATTGCCGGCGATCGCCTGCGCTTCCTCGAGCTGCCGTTCGAGCCCGGGAATGGTGCCGTAGGATAGCTCGCCCGCTTTCGCGAGGTCGCCGGCGCGCTGCGCCTGATCGAGCGCCGAGCGCGCGGCGTCGAGTGCTTCCTTGATCTTCGCTTCGGCGTGGATCTTGTCCTTTTCGGCCTGCCATTTCTGGGTCAGGCCCGCCGATTGCTGCTCAAGATTGGCGAGTTCGGCCTTGAGCGCGGCAAGGCGGTCCTTCGACGCGTCGTCGCTCTCCTTCGACAGCGCCGATTCCTCGATCTTCATCTGGATGATGCGGCGGTCGAGGCTCTCGATCTCCTCGGGCTTCGATTCGACCTCCATACGGATGCGGCTCGCGGCTTCGTCCATCAGGTCGATCGCCTTGTCGGGCAGGAAGCGGTCGGAGATGTAGCGGTTCGACAACGTCGCGGCGGCGACGATCGCGCCGTCGGTGATCCGCACGCCATGGTGCAGTTCATACTTTTCCTTGATGCCGCGCAGGATCGAGATCGAATCCTCGACCGTCGGTTCGCCGACGAACACCGGCTGGAAGCGGCGCTGGAGCGCGGGATCCTTTTCGACATGCTTGCGATATTCGTCGAGCGTCGTCGCGCCGATGCAATGGAGCTCACCGCGCGCGAGAGCAGGCTTGAGCAGGTTCGAGGCGTCCATTGCGCCTTCGCCTTTGCCCGCGCCGACGAGCGTGTGCATCTCGTCGATGAACAGGATGATCTCGCCCTCGGCGGCTTTCACGTCGTCGAGCACGCCCTTCAGGCGCTCCTCGAACTCGCCGCGATATTTGGCGCCCGCGATCAGCGCTCCCATGTCGAGCGACAGCAGGCGGCGGTCTTTCAGGCTGTCGGGCACGTCGCCATTGACGATGCGCAGCGCGAGCCCTTCGGCGATCGCGGTCTTGCCGACCCCGGGTTCGCCGATCAGCACCGGATTATTCTTGGTCCGGCGCGCGAGGATCTGCACGGTGCGGCGGATTTCTTCGTCGCGGCCAATGACCGGGTCGAGCTTGCCCTCGCGCGCGACTTCGGTGAGGTCGCGGGCGAATTTCTTCAGCGCCTCATAACGGTCCTCGGCCGAAGCGGTGTCGGCGCTGCGCCCGCCGCGCAGGTCGTTGATCGCGGCATTAAGGGCGTCGGCTTTCACCCCGGCGTCGGCGAACGCCTTGCCGACCGGCGTGGTCGGCGCAAGTGCCATTGCGAGCAACAGCCGTTCGACGGTGACATAGCCGTCGCCCGCCTTGGATGCGACCTGTTCGGCCTGATCGAGCAGGCGCACAGCATCATTGTCGAGGCCCGGCGTTTGCTGCGCCCCCGAACCCGATACGGCAGGGACCTTGGCGAGCAGCGCGTCGATGCCCTGCACCGCGCGCGCGGCGTCGCCGCCGCTCTTCGCGATCAGGCCTGCGGCCATGCCTTCATTGTCTTCGAGCAGCGCTTTCGCGATATGCTCGGGCGAAATCCGCTGATGGTTCATGCGGATCGCGATCGTCTGCGCGGCTTGCAGAAAGCCTTTGGCGCGGTCGGTGAATTTTTCGAGGTTCATGGAAAATCCCCTTTCTCGTCAAGCAAGATAGTGTTGCTATTTGGCAACACAAGGGGCGAGTTTCGCCCCAACCTCGTTCGCTTTGATACGCGCGAAGTTGGGGCGTGTGCTTACTCTCCGCTGCGCGCCAGCTGATCGAGCAGGCGGACGCCAAAGCCCGTCATCCCGGCGGGAACCAGCGCCGATGCCTTGTCGCTGCGATTGACCCCCGCGATGTCGAGATGCGCCCAGGGCATGGCATCGTCGACGAAAAAGCCGATGAAATGCGCGCCGAGGCTGGCGCCCGGTCCCTCACCGCCGCTATTGCGGACATCGGCGATGTCGGATTTGACGCGTTCGGCATATTTGGTGTGGAGCGGCATCCGCCACAGTTCCTCGCCGCTCGCGGTCCCGGCGGCGAGCAGCTTGGCCGCAAGCGCCTCGTCGCGCGCGAATAGCCCCGCATATTGATCCGACAGCGCGCCGACGATCGACCCGGTGAGCGTCGCGATATTCACGATCGCGCGCGGCTGATACGCCTTGGCGACATATTCATTCGCATCGGCGAGGACGAGGCGTCCTTCGGCGTCGCTGTTCACCATCTCGATCGTCTTGCCCGACATGGTGCGCACGATATCGCCGGGGCGCTGGGCATTGCCGTCGGGCATATTCTCGGCGAGCGCCGCAACCGCGACGACATGGACCGGCGCCCGCGATTTCGCGAGCGACAAGGCGGCGCCGATCACCGAAGCGGCCCCCGACATGTCGCCCTTCATATTTCCCATGCCGCTGCTCGGCTTGATCGACAGGCCGCCGGAATCGAAGGTGATGCCCTTGCCCACCAGCGCGAGCGGCGCGGCGGGCGCGCCGGCGCCGCGATAGCGCACCAGCATCATGCGCGACCCGCGCGGGCTGCCCTGACCGACCCCGACGATGCTGCCCATGCCGAGCTTGCGCATCGCGGCTTCGTCGAGAACCTCGATCGTCACCCCGCCGACCCCGGCGAAGGCACGGCGCGTCTCGGCAACGAAGCTTTCGGGATAGATGACATTGGCGGGTTCATTGGCGAGGTCGCGCGACAGGCGCACCCCCTCGGCGAGCGGACGTCCGCGCGCGGCAAAGGTGGCTTCGGCTGCCGTGGGATTGGCACCGACCAGCGTCACCGCGCCGGTCGCGGGGGCCTTTTTGTCGACGGTCTTGTAACGGTCGAAGCGATATTGGCCGAGCGCGAAGCCATAAGCGACGTCGGCGGCGCCCGCGTCATTATAGGTGCCCGCGATTGTCACCGGATGCGCCTCGCTTTTCAGTTCCTGCGCCGCCTTGCCGCCAGCCTCGGCAAGCGAGAGTGCGGTCGGCGCCGTGCCGGTCCCGACGAGCAGGATGCGCGGATGCGCGCCGATGCCGCGCAGCGACAGGGTCGATCCCGCCTTGCCGTCGAAACCCGCAGCGGCGATCGCCGCCGTCACGGCTTCGCGCTCGGCGGCGCTCAGCGCAACGCCGGTTAGTGGCGGCAGCACCGCATCGGCCATGAGCAGCGCGAGCGCGCTGCCTGCGGGGGCGCTTGCAGCAAAGCCGATCGCGCGCTCCATGCTGTTCGCCACCGTCGCGGGGGCAACCCCCGATCCGACAAAGGTTTGCGCCATCGCGGCAGGCATTGCGCCGAACGATAGGCAAGCGGCAAGGAGCAGGCTTTTGGTACGCATATTTCGATATTCCCCGGTTTGTTCAATGACCTGAGCGACAGGCATAGCGACCACGCGCCGTATCGCAAATCCTGCTCGACGAACGACAGCCGCTTGCCATCGACCGATGACGCCGCCACACAGGCGCCCGGACGACGCACAGAAGAGGACCGGTGATGCTGCGACGGATTTTCCTGGTTTTCGCCTTTCTGCTCGTCGCGACCGGGATCGGGCTGGTCCTGTGGGAGCCGATGGCCGCGCCGCCGCCGCAGGCGCCCGTCTTCAAACCCACCGACGTCAAAATTGCCCGCGACAAGTTCGGCGTGCCGCATATCTTCGGCAAGACCGATGCCGACGTGGCCTATGGCGTCGCCTACGCCCACGCCGAAGATGATTTTTCGACCTTGCAGGAGGTGCTGGCGATGACGCGCGGGCGCGCCGGGGCGATGCTGGGCGCCGATGGTGCGAAGGTCGATTATGCTGCCGCGCTGCTCGACATTCGCGCGACCACCGCGCGCGACTGGCCGCGCCTGCCCGACGATGTGAAAAAGCTGTTCACCGCCTATGCCGCCGGGCTCAACCATTATGCCGACAAGCATCCGGGCGAAGTGCGCCTGCGCGGCCTGTTCCCGGCGACCGGCGAGGATGTCGTCGCGGGTTTTGTGCTGCGTTCGCCCTTTTTCTTCGGGCTCGATTCGGTGCTGGGCTCGCTGGTCGAGGGCAAACCGGGCGGGCGTGAAGGCGGGCCGTTGCTCGACGTGAAGGGCAAGGTGGTGCCGCGCGCGCTGACCCCGGTCGGACGCGATCCCGACGCCAATGGGTCGAACGGCATGGCGGTCGCCCCGGCGCGCGCGACCGACGGCGCGACGCGGCTCGTGTCCAATTCGCACCAGCCGTGGACCGGCGGGGTCGCGTGGTACGAGCTGGTCGTCCATAGCGAAGAGGGCTGGGATTTCGCCGGTGCTAACTTCCCCGGGTCGCCCTATCCCTTCCTCGGTCATAATAAATATCTCGGCTGGACCAACACGGTGAACCGGCCCGATCTGATCGACGTTTATAAGCTGACGCTCGACGACAGCGGCGACAATTACCGTTTCGACGGTCAGTGGCGCCCGCTTGAGGAGAGGCGCATCTGGCTCGGGGTCAAATTCGGCCCCTTCGTGCTGCCCGTACCGCGCACCATCTATCGCTCGGTCCACGGGCCGGTGGTCAAGAATGACAAGGGTGCGTTCGCGATCCGCTATGCGGGGCAGGATCAGGCGAATATGGTCACCCAATATTACCGGCTGAACAAGGCGAAGAGTTTCGCCGAATGGCGCGCCGCGATGGCGGGACAGGGCGTGCCTGCGACCAATTTCATTTATGCCGACGCCCGGGGCAATATCGGGCTTTTCTATAATGCCATGTTCCCCGACCGCCAGCCGGGCTTCAACTGGCGCGGGGTGCTGCCCGGCGACACCTCGGCCGATCTGTGGACCAAGACGCTGCCGTTCGACCGCGTCCCCGCGCTGGTCAATCCGCGCTCGGGCTATGTGATGAACGCCAACAACACGCCTTGGGTCGCGGCGGGGCCCGGCGACGAGCTCGACGCCGCTGCCTTCTCGCCCCTGCTCGGGATCGAGGATGATATGACCAACCGCGCGGTGCGACTGATCGACCTGTTCGAAGCGTCGGGACAGATTGACGAGGCGCGGCTGAAGGCGATCAAATATGACACCAGCTATGCGAAGGCGGGCTATGCCAAGGCGTGGATCGACCGGCTGCTCGCCCTCGATGTGAAGGACGATCCGGCGCTGGTCGAAGCGCAGCAGCTGCTCCGCCAATGGGACTGGAACCTCGACGGCAAGGGGAAGGGTGATGCGCTGGCGCTGATGGTGCTGCGCCCCGCCAATGGCAGCCACTATCAGCGGCGCGCGGCGCCCGATCCGCGCACCGTGCTGAAAGAGACGGTCGTCCATCTGCAAAAGCATTTTGCGTCTCTCGACCCCAGGCTCGGCACCGTGCTGCGCCTGCGTCATGGCGAGGGTGCCCATCGCATCGACCTGCCGCTCGACGGCGGCAATGATACGGTGCGGGCCTCGACGCTGTGGGACGTCGAGCCCGACGGGCGGCTGAAGGTCCGCCACGGCGACAGCTTCATCATGTTCATGACATGGGATCGCGACGGCCGGGTGCGCTCCGAATCGATCCAGCCGTTCGGCGCCGCGACGACGCGGCCGGACAGCCCGCACTATAATGATCAGGCGCCGCTGTTCGTGCGGCATCAGCTGAAACCGGTGCTGTTCGATCCGGCGGCGCTGATGGCGACGAAGCCCCGCGTCTATCGCCCTTGAACGGCGAATATAGCCGTCCTAAACCACTGATACAGTGCCGACCGGCACACCGTCATACGCGGACGTCCACGCCCGCCGTTCCGAGAGGATATCCATGCTCCGTTTCCATCGTTTCGCCGTGGCGCTTGCGCTGTCCACATCGCTTGTCGCCGCGGGGCCAGCGCTCGCCAAAGCGAAGGCGGCCAACCCCGCGCCGATCGCCGACCTCGTGAAAGCGGTCGATATTCCCTATCAGGCCTTCACCCTCGACAACGGGCTGCGCGTGATCGTGCACGAGGACCGCAAGGCACCCGTCGTCGCGGTGTCGGTCTGGTATCGCGTCGGGTCGAAGCATGAACCCAAAGGCAAGACGGGCTTTGCGCATCTGTTCGAACATCTGATGTTCAACGGATCGGAAAATGCCCCCGGCGATTTCTTCGAACCATTGCAACAGGTCGGGGCCACCGATTTCAACGGGACGACCTGGCTTGATCGGACCAATTATTTCGAAACCGTTCCGACCGGCGCGCTTGATCGCGCGCTGTTCCTCGAAAGCGATCGCATGGGGCATTTGCTCGGCGCGGTGACGCAGGAAAAGCTCGATAACCAGCGCAGCGTCGTCCAGAATGAAAAGCGTCAGGGCGACAACAACCCCTATGGGCTGCTGTGGTACGAGGTTCAGGAAAATCTGTTTCCCAAGGGCCATCCCTATCATCACAGCACGATCGGCTCGATGGCGGACCTCAACTCGGCAAGCCTTGCCGACGTGAAGAAATGGTTCACCGACAACTATGGTCCGAACAACGCCGTGCTGGTGCTGGCGGGCGATATCGATGCCGCCACCGCCAAAGTGAAAGCGCAGCAATGGTTCGGCGATATCCCGCGCGGCCCGGCGGTGCAGATGCCGGCGGCATCGGTGCCGACGCTGCCCGCGCCGCTCGCGAAAGAGGTCAAGGACCTGATCCCCACGACGCGCATCTATCGCATGTGGACGATCCCGGGGCTCAACGATCCGGAAGCGGTGCCGTTGCAAATGGCGATGACCGTACTTGGCGGCCTGTCGTCGTCGCGACTGGACAATGCACTGGTGCGCAAGGACCCGATCGCCGTCAGCGTGTCGGCGGGGGTTCAGCCGTTCGAGGATGCGGGCATTTTGCTTGTTCAGGCCGATGTGAAGCCCGGGGTCGATCCGGCGCATGTCGCCAAACGGCTCGACGAGGAAATCGCCTCCTTCCTCGCGAGCGGCCCGACCGCTGACGAATTGCAGCGCGCGGCGGCCAGCCATCTGGGCGGCGTGATCGGCGGGCTCGAAGCGGTCGGTGGTTTCGGCGGCAAGGCCGTGGCGCTCGCCGAGGGGGCGCTCTATTCGAACGATCCGGCTTATTATAAGGTCGAACTCGACCGCATGGCCAAGGCCACCCCGGAGCAGGTGAAGGCGATCGCCGGAAAATGGCTGTCGCGTCCGGCCTTCTCGCTGACCTATACTCCCGGCGAACGCACCGAGGGCGGCGAGAATCGCGGCGGTGCGGTGACCGCGGGCAAGGCGCGTGATGTTGCCGGGCCCAATCATTACTGGAACCCCGCGCTCGGCGATGTCGGTCCCGACACCGGCATCGGCACATCGATCGCCGACCGCTCGCAGCTCCCGACCGTGACCGACCTCAAGGCCCTGGATTTCCCCGCCATCGAGCGCGCAAAGCTCAAAAACGGCATCGAAGTCGTTTTCGCGCGCCGTGCGACGGTGCCGACGGTCAATGTCGCGGTCAGCTTTGATGCTGGCTATGCCGCCGACCCGCATAACGCGCTGGGCACCCAGTCGCTGATGCTCAGCCTGATGGACGAGGGCACCACCAGTCTCGATTCGATCGCGTTCGCCGAGGCGAAGGAGCGACTCGGTGCGCAGATCGGCGGGTCTGCCAATGCCGACGAGACTGTGTTCAGCCTGTTCGCGCTGAAACCGAACCTCGCGCCGTCGCTGACCTTGCTTGCCGACTATATCCGCAACCCGGCGTTCGACGCGAAGGAACTGGAACGGGTCCGTGCGCAGCAACTCAACCGGTTGAAGGCCGAACTCAACAATCCGAACGCGATCGCCTCGCGCGTCCTGATGCCGGCGTTGTACGGGCCGGATCATCCCTATGGCATCCCGCCGTCGGGTCTGGGCGACGCGAAGGCCGTGACCGCGGCGACGCGCGAGCAGCTCGCGGCCTTTCATTCGACATGGTTCCGGCCCGATACCGCACGGATCTTCGTCGTCGGCGACACGACGCTGAAGGATGTGACGAAGCAGCTCGACGCCGCGTTCGGCCAGTGGAAGGCCCCGGCGGCTGCAAAGCCGGTCAAGCATTTCGAAATCGCGATTCCGCAGCCCAAGCCGCGCATCCTCCTGATCGACCGGCCGAAATCGCCGCAGTCGGTGATCCTTGCGGGCAAGGTATTGGATGCGAAGGGCGGCGACGAACTGGAAGTGCTGCGTTCGGCGAACGATATTTTCGGCGGCAATTTCCTGTCGCGCTTCAACATGAACCTGCGCGAGACCAAGGGCTGGTCCTATGGCGTGCGAACGCGCGTCTCGGGCGAGAAGGACCGGTTGAGCTGGGTCGTCTCGGCGCCGGTTCAGGCCGACCGCACCGGCGATTCGATCAAGGAACTGCAAAGCGACCTCAAGGCGTTCCTCGGCGACAAGGGTGTGACCACCGAAGAATTGCAGCGCACGATCAACGGCAGCGTCCGGGAGCTGCCGGGCAGCTTCGAAACCTCGGGTGACGTGCTTGGGGGCCTCCGCTCGATCGTCAAGTTCGGCCGCCCCGACAATTATTATGAAACGCTCGCCGCCACTTATGAGGCGATGACCGCGCCCGAGATCGACGCGGCGGCGCGCAAGGCCTTTGGCGGCGACGATCTGGTCTATGTCGTCGTCGGCGATGCTGCGGTGGTAAAACCGCAGCTTGACGGATTGGGATTGGCAGTGGAAACAGCGACACCCGCTAACTAACATCAGTTTCAGTAGGAGAGTTTGCATGTCTCAAGTCGATGGTAGCTATGATTGCATCACCAAGTCGCCGATGGGTGACCAGAAGTCGGTTTTCACCGTCAACAGCGACGGCGGCAGCTTCACCGGCCAGAATGCCGGCGGCATGGGCTCGCTCGATGTCGAAAATGGCAAGGTCGACGGCAACAAGCTGACCTGGACCATGAATATGAAGGTCCCGATGCCGATGACGCTCGAATGCGAAGCGACGGTCGATGGCGACACGCTGACCGGCACGATCAAGGCCGGCGCATTTGGTTCGATGGCGATGAACGGCACGCGTCAGGCCTGATCGCCCACGCAGCCGGGAAATAGCAGGGGCCGTTCCGCAGCGCGCGGGGCGGCCCTTTTGCTTGAACTGCATAGCATTGCACTGCCGTCTTTGCCTCTTGGGGGCTATCCAAAACGGCGCCAGCGGCGCATAGCCTCGCTGCAATGCACAATTCATCCGAAACTTCACAACGGTCGGGCCTTCCGGGCGATCGCGAAATGGTGTTCATGATGGCGATGGTCATGGCGCTCAACGCGCTCGCCATCGACTCGATGCTCCCCGCGCTGCCGGCGATCGCCGACGGGCTGGGCGTGCTCGTCGCCAATCAGCGCCAGCATGTCATTTCCATCTATCTGCTCGGCGTCGCCTTCGGATCGCTCGTCTACGGCCCGCTCTCCGATCGTTTCGGGCGCAAGCGCGTGCTTGTCGCGGCACTGTGGGCCTATGCGGTGCTTGCGATCGGCTGCGCGCTCGCGACGAGTTTCCCGATGCTGCTTGCGCTGCGTTTCGGCCATGGGCTGGTCAGCGCGGCGCTCGGCGTGATCGTCGTCGCCGTGATCCGCGACCTGTTCGTCGGCGATGCGATGGCGAAGCGCATGTCGCTGATCTTCCTCGTCTTCATGATCGTGCCGATCATCGCCCCGGCAATCGGTGCCGGGGTCGCGGCGCTGGCCGGCTGGCGCGCGATCTTCATGCTGTTCGCGGTGATGAGCCTCGTCATGCTCATCTGGCTGCGCCGCCTCCCCGAAACGCTCGATCCCGCCGATGCGCGGCCGCTGGACCTCGGCACGGTGGTGTCGGGCTGGCTGACGGTGACGCGGCACCGCCGCGCGGCGGGCTATATGATTGCCTCGGGCCTGATGCAGGGCGCGCTGTTCGGCTATCTCAACAGCAGCGAACAGATCATCGCCGAGATATTCGATGCCCAGCCGCTGTTCCCGCTCGTCTTTGCGTGCGTTGCCGTCGGCATCGCGATCGCCAATTTCTCCAACGCGCATATTGTCGAGCGGTTCGGCGCGCGGCGGGTGTCGCAGACCGCTGTCTTCGCCTTCATGGCGACCTCGATCGCCCAGATTGCGGCGGCGTCGAGCGGCAGCGAGACGCTGACGATGTTCACCCTGTTGATGATGGTCAATGTCGGGCTGATCGGTTTTATCAGCAGCAACTTCGGGTCGATCGCGATGGAGGATTTCGGCCATATGGCCGGCGTCGCATCGTCGTACCAGAGCTTTGCCAAGATGCTGCTCGCGGCATCGGCGGGAGCGTTTATCGGCCAGCAATATGACGGCACCACCCTGCCGCTGGCCTATGCCTTCCTTGGCTGTGCGGTATCTGGGCTGTTGCTGGTGCTATGGGCCGAGCGCGGCAAATTGTTCACCCGGCCGGGCACCGCACCCAAAAGCCCTTACTGACCGGCGGGCAAAAGAAAGGGGGCCGAAGCCCCCTTTCCCATCAGTCCTTGAACGACGGCACCGGAGGAACCGGCGGCGGCGGCGCATCGCTGTCATCCTCATGCACTTCGACATGGCCCAAGCCGACATGGCTGCGGCGGCGGCTGTAACCGAAGTAGACGAGCAGGCCGACGGCGGCCCAGATCAGGAAGAGCATGATGCTCTTCGTATCGAGGTTGAAGAACAGGTAGATGCAGCCCGCAATCGCGATCGGCGCGGTGAGATAGATCGCCGGGGTGCGGAACGGACGGTGGCGCGTCGGGTCGGTACGGCGGATCACCATCACCGCGATCGAAACGGCGGCAAAGGCAAAGAGCGTGCCCGAGTTGGAGATGTTCGCCAACTGCCCCACGGGGAAGAAGGCGGCGAACAGCGCGACCGCCACACCCGTGATGATCGTGATCACGTGCGGCGTGTTGAACTTGGGATGGATTTTCGAGAAAGCCTGCGGAAGCAGACCGTCGCGGCTCATGACGAAGAAGATGCGGGTCTGGCCGAACATCATCATCAGGATGACCGACGGCAACGCAAGACCGGCGGCAAGGCCGATCAGATTGCCGACCTGCGGCCAGCCGATTTCGCGCAGCGTCCACGCCAGCGCTTCCTTCGAGCAGACCACCGCCTGATCGCCCATGGCGGCGCAGGCCGCAGCGAGTTCGCGGCTGCCGGGTTCGAGCGCATGGCCCGCAGCGGCGTCGATACCGACCGGCTGCGCGCCGACCGAACCGATGACGCCAGCGGCGACGAGCAGGTAGAAGATGGTGCAGATCGCAAGGCTGCCGATCAGGCCGATTGGCATATTGCGCTGGGGGTTCTTGGTTTCCTCGGCGGCGGTCGAGACTGCGTCGAAGCCGACGTAGGCGAAGAAGATCGACGCGGCTGCGGCGCCGATGCCGCCGATCCCGAGCGGTGCGAAGGGCTGGAAATTCTCCATATTCATCACCGGCACGGCAAGGATGACGAAGAGTGTCAGCGCCGCGACCTTGATGACGACGAGGAAGGCGTTGACCGTCGCGGATTCGCGCGTGCCGATGACAAGCAGGGTGGTCACGAGCCCGGCGATGAACATCGCGGGCAAGTTGATCATCCCGCCGTCATAGGGCCCGAGCACCAATGTTGACGGTATGTCGACGCTAAACGCATTTTCGATCAAACCGACGACATAACCCGACCAGCCGACCGAGACGGCGCCCGCCGCAACGGCATATTCGAGGATCAGTGCCCAGCCGACCATCCACGCGATCAGCTCGCCCATCACGGCATAGCTATAGGTGTAAGCCGAGCCCGACACGGGGACCATCGAGGCCATTTCGGCATAACAAAGCGCGGCAAAGGCGCAGACGAAACCGGCGATGATGAAGCTGATCATCATGCCCGGGCCGGCCTTTTGCGCGGCCTCGGCGGTCAGCACGAAAATGCCCGTACCGATTACGGCGCCAATCCCCAGCATGGTGAGCTGGAAGGCGCCCAAAGTTCGCGTCAGCGATTTTTTTTCGGCTGTCGCCAAAATGGCATCTAACGGTTTTACCCGGTCAAATATCATAGAGAATTTTCCCCTTGTGGGGCGACCGTCAACGGCGCCCTCTCCTGGCGGCGCAGACTAGCCGCTCCACCCGTCAGCGCAACTTAATTTCGTGGGGCGGCACCGCTTACCGTACCGTAAAGCGCACCCGGTCGATCATCCGCCCGCCGGGATCGACGAGCGTCAGCATATGGATTCCCGGGCGCGGCAGGATTTGCTGGCCCGCATCGGCGTCGCCCAGCACCGTCTTGTCGAGGATCAGGCGGTGGCCGGCGACCGAACCGCTGACGCTGACCGCCAGCCGCTGGCGGTCGACCGGAATGTCGGGATCGAGCGCATAGACGCTGCCGCTGACCGGGCTGGTGATCCGCGGGCGGCGCGCGACGGGCGGCGCGGCGGCCATTTCGCTCTGCGCGGTGCCGCGCACGAAATATTCGCGGCGTGGCGGCTCGCGGGTGCCGGGCAGGCTGATCTGGCGTGCCTCGACGCCGTCCGGCATCGCCGGTGGCTTGCCGGGGCTACCGGCATGGAGCGCGAGCATCACGTCCCGCCATACCGGGGCGGCGCCCGACGTGCCCGACACGGCGCGCATCGAATCGCCCTCAAGATTGCCGACCCACACCGCCACGGTGAAACGGTCGGACCAGCCGACGCACCAATTGTCGCGCATTCCCTTCGATGTCCCGGTCTTTGCGGCCGCCCAGAAGGGCAGGCGGAGTGCGCTGTCGGAACCGAAGGCATCGGCACGGGCGGACGCATCGGCCAAGATGTCGCCGACGATGAAGGCTGCCGCCGGCTGGACGATCTGGCGCGTCTCGCCCGCGGACTCGTTCAGCGCGAAATGCACCGGCGACCAGCGACCGCCGTTGGCGAAGCTGCGAAAGGCGTTGGCCTGTTCGACCAGTGAGACTTCGGCTGAGCCGAGCGCGAGGCTGAAACCATAGAAATCGCCATCCTCGACGAGGCCGTGATAGCCGAGCGCCCAAAGGCGGTCGCGAAATTCCTGAACATCGTCGATGACGAGCGCGCGCACGGCAGGGACGTTGAGCGAGCTTGCCAGCGCGTTGCGGACGCTGACCGGCCCCTTGAAGCTGCGGTCGTAATTTTTGGGGACATACAGCCCGGAGGCGGTGTCGAGCTGAACCGGGCTGTCGTCGAGAATCGAGGCAGCGGTCAGCCAGCCGCGTTCGATCACCTGCGCGTAAAGATGCGGCTTCAGCGTCGATCCGGCCTGCCGCCGTGCATTGGCGCCGTCGACCGCGGCGGCGGTCGATTTCAGGCCGACGCCGCCGACATAGGCGAGGACTTGGCCGGTGGCATTGTCGAGCACGACGACCGCGCCATCGCGAACGCGGTCGGATCCGAGGCCTGCCAGCTGACGGCGCAACGCGACGATCGCGGCGGCCTGAATGCGGCGGTCGATGGTGGTCGTGACGCGTTTGCCCGGCTGGTCGAGCAGGCGGACGGCAAGGTGGGGGGCGAGCGCGGGATCGAGTTCGGCGATGCGCTCGCCCGACACAAGCGTCGCGGCGGCGGCGCGGATCGCGCTGCAATCCTTCGCCCCTCTTTGATTAGATTGCGCGACGCGACACGCGCGGCGGCCGAGGGCTTCGGCGCCGGCGGTCGGATTGGGGAGGAGGCCCGCGAACAGGGCGGCGTCGGTGCCGGTCATTTCGGCGGGGCGCTTGCCGAACAAAGCGCGTGACCCCGCGCCGATCCCCTGCGCTTCGCCGCGCAAGGGCACGAGGTTGAAATAGGCCTCGAGCATCTCTTCGTGCGACCAGTTTGACGCGAGCGCCTGTCCGGCGCGCATCTGGCGGATCTTGTTCAACCAGTCGCGCTTGCCTGGCTGGGCGAGTTCGGGGGCGAGAAAGCCCGCAAGCTGCATCGGCAGCGTCGAGGCGCCGCGCGAACGACCGCCGGTCAGGCGGGTGCGCGCAGCGCTCGCGACCGCGAGCCAGTCGACCCCGCCGTGCGACCAGAAACGCCGGTCCTCGGCCTGCACCACCATATCGCGGACGGCGGGACTGATATCCTTCAATGCGACCCACGCGAGGCGGCGACGCTCGAAATTGACGCGCTCGCTGTCGAGCAGGCGGCCGCTACGGTCATAGAGCCATGCTTCGCTGGGTTTCCAGTCGGCGCGGACCGCGGCGTAGTCGGGCATCGCCGGCGGGCGCGTGAGGAGGTGCGCGATGGTGACGAGGATGAGGAGGGCGAGCGCAGCCCATGCGAGCGTGTCAACCCAGCGTTTACGAGGAGGTCCGCTTCCTCCAGCCGTCTTCGATACACTCATCATGCTGAACTTGTTTCAGCATCCATGGCCGGATTTTGCCTTCTGCGCCGCGTGGGGCGCAAGGGCAGGCCGCGGACCCTGAAACAAGTTCAGGGTGACGAGATTATGGAAGCGCCCGCGTGCATTTAACGCCGTTCGTGTCGAGCCCTTCGACTGCCTTGGCAGGCGCTCAGGATAAACTTCCGGCATAGCCGGAAGTCGAGACACCCTAAAGGCATGCATGACCGATGGGCATCTCGACTTCGCTCGATGCGAACGGAAGGATGACGGGTGGCCGGGCATCACTGCCCGACGCTTGCCACCGTCAGCGGCGTATTCGGCCACTGGCCGCGGATCGCAGGCGAATACATCGCCTCGACCCGCGTTGGCGGCAGGGTGAAGCGGCCCGATCCGTTGAGGCGGACGACATATTCGACGGCGTGCGTCCCAGCGGGCATCCAGCCGAAATAGCCGCGCCAGCTGTCCTTGCCACGCTCGACATAGCTTGGCTGCGCGCCCGATCCGCTGGCCTGTTGGCCAAGCATTTCGGACTGGCCGCCCAGATTGCCGACGATCGTCGCGCCCGGGGCGACCGGATCGTTGATCACGACCCAGGTCCGCCCGGCCGCCGCGACGACCTCGATCCGCACCTTGATCACGTCGCCGCGCGTCAGCCGGTTCTTGTCGGCCGCCTTGACGATGCTCACCGACCGCTTGATCCGGTAGCCCGCGTTGAGCGGTTCCTTCAGCGGCACGGCTGCCTTGACGCTGACCGTCGCCCATGGCGTGCCGGTGCCGTCATGCTTCAGGCTCATCGTTGCGGCGGCCAGCGCGACGCGCAGCGGCGAGATCGGCTCTGCCGGAAGCGGCCAGCTTTGCGACGCGGTGGCGCCCGCCAGGCTGATGTTGGTGACGCCGGTGATCGCGCTGGCGGGATACAATTCGGCGAAGCGGCGGACGGTGACGGCGCCCCACGCGTTGGCGGGGGTGGTGTCCCAATGGCCCTTGCGCTGGCGCTGCGCGACGCCGACCATCAGTTTTCCGGCTTCATCTTCCCAGCCCTTGCGGCCGAGTACGGCTTCCAATGCCTTGATCGCCATTTCGTCGCCGCTGGTCATCATCCACCATGGCGCCTTGGCATCGTCGACAAGGTCGAGGCGCGTGCCTTCGTAAACGAGCCGCTTGCGCAGTTCGGCCTCGGCGGCAGTGCGCAGTGCGACGGCATTGCGTACCCCCGGTGTCCGCTCGATCGCGACGAGCCAGTCGGCGAGGGTGCCGGTGGCCATGTCGATCGGGGCGACGTCGATCGCTGCGACAAGGCTCGCGCTCGACGCATTGTTGCGTGCGAGCGCCGCCAGCGCGGCGATGCGGACCGGGCGGATGTCATAGGGGCCATAGCCCTTGCGGCTGAGGCGCCCTTCGATCACCGCCTGCAACGCCTTGACCATCTTCGCCTTGGACGTTTCGGGGATCGCGAAACCGTTCGCGGCGGTGATCGCCAGAACATAGGCGGTGAGTTCGGGCGAGCCCGTCATCTGATTGTTCGGCCAGTAACGCAGCAGGCCGTCGTCATCCAGATAGGTCGGCATCGCCTCCGCGAGTGACTGCCAGCGCCCGACATCGCCGAGTGCGATCGCGCGCGAGGTCGACTGTTCGAAGCAGTTGTACGGATAAATCGCCATATAATCGCGCACCCCGGCGAGCGGCGGTGCGAGCGTGCCGGCGAGTGCGACATCGACATAGCCGCCGGGCAAGGCGCCGGCCGGGATGGCGATCGGCAGCGTCGTGCCGGGGCCGACGCGGAACAGGCTGGCTGCCCAGGTTTCGACCGGGACCGCGGGTTCGACGATCTGTTCGAAGACCAGACGGTCGCGCTGCTTGCCGCCCTTGGCGACCGCCTCGACCGTCCACTGGATCGGTCCGGTCGCTTCGGGGGCGACCATCGACCAGCTGACCGGCACCGCGCCGCCCGCCGGAATGGTGACGGTCAGCGGCGGGGCGGTCGCGATCGCGGGCGCCAGCGTCGGGGTCGCTGTGACCTCCATCGGCTTGTCGGTGCCGTTGCGCAGCGTGAAGCGGGCGTCATAGGTGTCGCCGGTGCGGACGAGTTCGGGGAGCCCGGCAAAGACCGCGAGATCCTGCACGGTGCGGATGCTGGTTTCGCCGGTGCCGAAATATTGCGCGCCGTCGGACGCGATCGCGACGAGACGGAAGCTCGAAAGATTGTCGGACAAAGGTACGTCGACCATCGCGCGGCCTTTGCTGTCGAGCGGGACATTGCCCTTCCACAACAGGACCGGGCGGAAGTCTTCGCGGGCCAGCCCCGAAAGATCGCCGCCGCCGCCGCCGCCGGGTTCGAGCGCCTTCCGGCCATAATGACGTTTGCCGACCACCTGCATCTGCGCGGTCGAGGTCAGCACGTCGAGCGTGCGCTCACCCATCATCGCGTCGATCAACTGCCAGCTCTCGTTCGGGGCGAGCTGGAGCAGCGCCTCGTCGACTGCGGCAAAGGCGACGTCGGCGCTTTTGGGCGCCTTGCCACCCGGGGTCTTGACCTCGATCGCGACCTTCGCGGTTTCGCGAACCGCATATTTTTCCTTGTCGGCCTTGACCTTGACGCCCAGCTGATGGCCTTCCCAGCCGACCTTGATACGCGCGATGCCCATGCGATAGCTCGGCTTGGCAAGATCGACCAAGGCGGTCGGGGGGGCGCCCTCGCTATTCTCGATCTGGAAACCAACCGCGCGCTTCATCTGGCGGAACCAGCTTTCCTCGCCGGTGACGCGGCCGCGCACCGCCATCACCGAGACATAAACGTCGGGGGCATAGGTGGCGGGGAGCTTGACCTGCACGACGGGGTCGGTGCCCTTCAAAGGCACAACGAAGCTCGACAACACGCCTTCGCGTTCGACGGTGACGAGCGCGGTCGCTTCGCGGAACGGCATGCGGACCTGGAAACGCGCGGTTTCGCCTGCGGCATAGCGCGGCTTCTCCGCGATCACATCCATGCGGTCGCCATTGTCGCCGCCGAACCACCAGTCGTCGTCGCCCGCGAGCCAGACCGAGCGGACCGCGCGCGCTTCATTGCCGTCGGCGTCGGTGGTCGTCGCGACGACGGTCACTTCGCCCGAGATGCCGGGCGCCATCGCGCAGCTCGCGCGGCCAAGCTTGTCCGTGGTCGCGGCGCAAGTCGTCGCGAGCCTGGTCGTGCGCATCTGGTTGTCATAGGCATAGAAGCCGCCGATCAGGCGCCGCCGTGCGGTGATGATCTCGCGATTATAGAGCGCGACCGAGACGCGTTGGCCGGATAATGGCTTGCCATCTAGGTCGAGCGCCACGAACTTCAGGCGCAGATCATTGTCGCGCATCATCCAGCCGTCGGTCTTGAGCCCGAGGCGGACGGCCGACGGATAAAGCGTGATCCGGCGGCTGCTGGTCAGCGTCTCGCCATTGGCATCGGCATAGTCCATTTCGACCGCCATCAGCGTCGGCTCGGTGATCGGCTGGTCGACCGTGACGCTGGTGGATGCGGTCCCGTCGGCGCCCAATGTCAGCGGCATCGAGCGCGCAAGCGGCATCTCGGCGGCGGGCTCATCGCCGCTGTCGTCGAGCTGGATGACGCCTTCCTTCACGGGCTGGCCGTCGAAATCCCAGTCGCGATAATCTTGCGGAGGCGACCAGCTCGGGCGGAAATTGGTGCGCAGTTCCACCGGCAGGTTCGGCGCGGGCCCGCCCGAGAGGTAGCCGACGAACAAGGACAGCGGCACCGCAGTCGGCCGCACCGGGGACACCTTGGGTCCAGTGACGGCCGCTTTCATCGTCGGCAGGCGATACTCATCGACCCGAACCGATTGCCCAGACCAGATGGTTTTATCTTCGCCGTCCTTGTCCTTGGTGACGAAGACGAGCTCGTAATCGCCCATCGGCGCCGACGCGGGAACGTTCCACAATGTCTCGCCGCTGCCGTTTGCGGTGATCGCGAAGGGCATTTCAAATTCGGTGTCCGATCCGCGATGGACGAGGCGCAGCTTGCCCGTCATCGCCTTGGGAATCTGGAAGCCGAGGCCGATCGGACGACGCAGGATATGCTTCATATTGACCGTCTCGCCCGCCTTGACGAGCGCGCGGTCGAAGATGGTGTGGAGAATGTCGTTCCGCTCCGACCAGCCATAGGGAAGGTCGAAGTCATAGGGGCGGATGCCGTTGCCCCAGTCGGTGAGGGTGAAGCTGAAATCATCGCCCGCGCGCGCGCTGACCATCAGCGCATGGCCCTCGCTGTTCGCGAGATCGGGTTTTTCCTCGCAGCTCGCATAGGTTTCGGGCTGGGGCAGTCCAGACGGGAAGGCAAGACGACCCGCCTTGTCGGCAACCCCGCGCGCGATCAGGCGGCCGGTGCAGCTGTCGGTGACGCGGATTTCGGCGCCCGCGACGGGCAGGCCTTTGTCGAGCGAAGTCACCCACGCGAGCGAGCCTTCGCGGCCCCATTTGAAATGCACCGCCATATTGGTGACGAGAGCTGCGGTTGCGACATAGCGCGTCGCCTTGCGGCCGAGCAGCGTCGCGCCGAGTTCGGGGCTGGCGATCTCGACGACGTGGAATCCCTTTTCGGTCAGCGGGATTCCGATGACTTCAAATTCCTTGCCGCCACCGGGAGGCGTCAGTTGCAGGTCGCGGCGTTCTCCGCCCGCAGGGGCGCCCGTAAACACCGATTTGGTGCCGGTGTAGTTGACCGTGACCTCTTTGCCGGTGCGGTCCTTTTCCTCACGATAGTCGGTGTCGTCGGCGTCATCGACGCGCTTTAGCCAGCGCGCGATTGCGGCATCGTCGTCACCGACTTTCAGCGCGGTCGCGGGCATTTTGAGGTTCGACTGGACCATCGTCCCTTCGACCCCGCGCACGGTGACGGGCAGGACGCCGCCCTCGCTTGCTTCCAATATACCGAATTCGGCGGCGAATTTGACCAGCGGCGGCGCGCGGTCGATGTGAAATTTCAGCGGGAAGTTTGACTGGTTGGAAAGCTTGCGGCCGCTCTGGTCGGTTACGTCGGCTGGCAGCACCAGCGTTGCGTCGACATTTTGCGGCAGTGGGCCGGTGAAACGAACCTGCGTCAGAAACGCGTCATTTTTGTCACTGTCGGCAATCTTCGGGGTCAGCTTTTTGCCGTCGGCGGTGTTGAGCGATGCGGCGAGCGCCGTATCGCGCGCGATCGGCGCGGCGAAGGTCAGGATGACGTCCTTGATCGGGTTGCATCCGGCCTGCGGATTGACGCGGTTGCACGACATTTTCGCCGTGAACGCGGGGCGCACATCATAGTCGAAACGCTGGTCGCGCCCGGCGGTGCGTGCCGGAACGCCGGCCTGCGAAATGCGCGCATCCCAGACGAGCGCCATGTCGCGCCCGGGAGGGAGGGGGCGGCGGCATTTGACGGGAACTATGCGGTCGAGCGCGGCTTTACGGTCGGCGCCGGCCGCAGGCAGGCGCTGCGGCAGGCCCGCGTCTTCGGTGAAGGACTGGCGCGACCAGTTATTGTCGCCGAGTCCCGTGAGTATCTGCGTCGCGGTTTCGCTTGGCAGCACGTCGAGTGGGATCTTCTCGCCGATCCCGTCCACCGCGCAATAGCCATAGCGGCCGACCGAACTGCGATCGGCGGCGACATTGGTGGCAACGAGGAAAATCTGATTCTCTTCGATTCCGCCATACATACCGCCCGCAAGCACGGCGCGCGCCGAGGGACCGCCGGTGTCGAGCGCGAAACGGCTGTTGCCGACAACATTGACCCCGCGCGCAGTGGTCAACCCGTCGCGAAGTTCGACATGGCAACGCAGTCCGCCGGGGAGCGGCTTTTCGAATTCGAGCACCCAGGTGCGCGTGTCGACCCAGCGGCCGTCGGCGGGGAGCTTGCAGTCGTTGGTTGCGGGTGCCTTGGCGCGCGGATCGCCGAGAGGCACCATGTCTTCGGAAAAGCGCAGGGTGAAGCGGCTGATCGTGCCTTCGCCGGTGCCACTGCTCCCCGGGGTGGCGAGCGTGACCTGCGGGGGCGTATCGCCGCCTGCGGCCGCCACGGCCATGGCGAGGGGGATGAGCAGCGCCAGCCGCATCTTGCCGGTCAGGCGGCCACCGAGCCCGTGCCACATCGATGCCATTAATCGTCTCCCCGCTTTTCGAGCGTTGGTCTATCCTGCTGGAAACAGGGGTGTGAGTCCACCTTGCATCGTGCACGACTAGCCGCAATGGACTGATATGCTGTGACAGCGATTACAGGCACGGGTAAATCCCGACGGAACGCCTGCGAGGGTTCAGCGCACGAGCATCGGTCCGAGCGGCTGTCCGGCGAACAGGTGGACGTGAAGATGCGGGACTTCCTGATGACTGTCGGGTCCGACATTGGCGAGCAGGCGATAGCCCGGAACGACCAGGCCATTGTCGCGCGCGACCTGACCGACCGCGCGGACGAAGCCTGCGATCTCGGCGTCGCTCGCGCGCTCCGAAAAATCGTCCCAGCTGACATAGGGACCCTTGGGGATCACCAATATGTGCAGCGGCGCCTGCGGGTTGATGTCGTGGAAAGCGAGGGCGTGATCGTCCTCAAATACTTTCTTGCACGGCAGTTCACCGCGCAGGATGCGGGCGAAGATATTGCTGTCGTCATAGGGGAGGGTCGCGTCGATCGCCATGGGGGCTCCTGTTGCTGACGGCTGGATTATGAACGGCTGGCTTTTTCGGTATGCCCCGACGTGCCGTGGCGTCGGTCGATCTCGGCGGCGACATCGGCCCAGGCGACCCCGCGTTCGGCGAGCAGGACGGTGAGGTGAAAGATCAGGTCGCTGGCCTCGCCGATCAGGGCGGGGTCGTCTTCGCTCATAGCGGCGATCACGGTTTCGATGGCTTCCTCGCCAAATTTCTGGACGATCTTGCCGCGGCCCTTGGCGGCGAGGCTGGCGACATAGGAGGCCTCGGCCGAACCCGCTGCGAGCCGGTCGTGGACGACGGTCTCGAGCCGCTCCAACGCTTCGCCGATTGCCTTGCTCATTCCGACTGTCCTTTCGCTCGCGTGCCTAGCGTCCGGCGACCACGGGGACAAGAGCACTGGACAAGCGCAGGATGCTCTGGTCGAAGGGCGCGCATGCCCGACGTCAAACTCCATCCCGATTGGCTCGCTCGTATCGGCGGCGAGTTCGAGCAGCCTTATATGGCGGCATTGAAGCAGTTTCTTGGCGACGAGCGTGCGAAGGGCAAGGCGATTTATCCGCGCCCACGTGACTGGTTTGCCGCGCTCGATGCGACATCGCCGCAGGATGTGCGCGTCTTCATATTGGGGCAGGACCCCTATCATGGCCCGGGGCAGGCGCATGGCCTGTGCTTTTCGGTCCAGCCCGGGGTTCGCGTGCCGCCGAGCCTCGTCAACATATATAAGGAAATGCAGAGCGACCTTGGCATAGCGCGCGCTTCGCACGGTTATCTGGCGCATTGGGCCGGACAGGGCGTGCTGTTGCTCAACAATGTGCTGACCGTCGAGGCGGGGCAGGCGGCATCGCATCAGGGCAAGGGGTGGGAAAAGTTCACCGATGCCGTCGTCGCTTCGGTCGCCAGCGATCCGGCACCCAAAGTGTTTATCCTGTGGGGGAGCCATGCCCAGAAGAAGGCAGCGAATGTTGCGGCATTGGGAGCGGGCAGCCCGCACCTGATCCTGCGCGCGCCGCACCCCTCGCCCCTGTCGGCGCATAATGGCTTTTTTGGATCGCGGCCGTTCAGTCAGGCCAATGATTTCCTTGAGGCCCATGGCCGGGGCGCGATTGACTGGCACCTGCCCGACGCACCCGATCTGCTTTCGGCCGAATGAACCTGCTCGCCGACCCGGTGACGCTTGCGGTCGTCGCGCTTGCGGTCGTCCTGCTCGGACTGGCGAAGGGCGGACTGTCGGGGGTTGGCGCGCTCGCGACCCCGATGGCCGCGCTCGTGCTGCCGCCGACGATCGCCGCCGCGTTGCTGCTGCCCATTTTGATCGTGCAGGATGTCGTCAGCGTCTGGTCGTTTCGCAAGACTTGGGACGGATGGATTATTGCGTGGATGCTTCCCGGCGCAGCGATCGGCATCGCCGCCGGCTATTATTACGCCGAGCGGGTCGATGAAGCGAAGCTGATGGCGGCGCTCGGCGCGATCACCTTGGCGTTCGGCGTCTATCGCCTTTGGGTCGAGCGTGGCGGGCGCATCGTTGCGGCGTCGAAATCGCCCGGCTGGGTCGGGACTTTTTTCGGCGCGTTCACCGGTTTCACCAGCCAGATCGCGCATGCCGGTGGCCCGCCGTTCCAGATGTGGGTGACCCCGCGCCGGCTGCCGCATCTGGTGTTCGTCGGCACGAGTTCGATCCTGTTCGCGCTGATCAACTGGATGAAAGTGCCCGCTTATCTAGCGCTCGGCGCTTTCCCGCACGAAGTGCTGGTCGCGGCGGCGCTGCTGATGCCGCTCGCGATCGGATCGACTTTGCTGACGGTGCGCTGGCTCAAGCGGATCGACGGCGCGCGCTTCTATTCCTTCATCTACTGGCTGATGGTCCTGTTGGGCGCCAAGCTGCTTTGGGACGGGCTCGCGGGATGATGATCATTACCGGAAGGGGGCGACGCAGCGCCTGCTTGCGCCTAGGGTCAATGTTGGCGGACACAGGCGTCCGCCGCCCTCAAGGTAGTGATCATGGCAAAAGGCCAGAAGAAATCGACCCGCGAAATCCGGAAACCCAAGGCGGAAAAGACCAAAAAGCCCAACGCCAGCAACCCGTCGACCAAGGCGGATGTCGTCGTTGGCCTCGACAATATGAAGAAATAGCGGGGGCACCGCCCTGGCCGGTATTGCGATGAACGCCCTCACCATATTGGTCGATGCCGACGCTTGTCCGGTGAAGGACGAGATTTATCGTGTTGCGTGGCGGCACGAGGTCGCAGTGAAAGTGGTCAGCAACAGCCGGCTGCGCGTCCCCGACCACCCGCTGATCGAACGTATCGTCGTATCCGATGGCTTTGACGCTGCCGACGACTGGATCGCCGAGGCGGCGGGCCCGCGCAGCATCGTGATCACCGCCGACATATTGCTTGCCGACCGCGCGCTGAAGGCGGGGGCGACCGTGCTTGGCCCCAATGGCAAGCCCTTTACCATGGCGTCGATCGGCCCGGCGATCGCGACCCGCGCGATCATGGCGGACCTGCGCGCCGGGGGTGATCAGATCGGCGGCCCGCCGCCGTTCTCTAAGGCGGATCGCTCGCAATTTTTGCAGGCATTGGATGGGGCGCTGGTCCGGCTCAAGCGCGGATAGCGATACGTAACAGGCGCCAGCCGCCGGCGGGAGTGGCGAAATGCCTTTCGTAGAGCGGGGGCTGCGGTTGGCAGCAGCGGGTGGCTTGACCCCGTACCCCGATCGCGACATTCTTTGCCCATGTCCCGGCTCTACACCAGCTTCGCTGAATTCTGGCCCTTTTACCTGCGCGAGCACAGCAAGGTGCGGACGCGGGTGCTTCACTATGTCGGGACAAGCCTTGTCGTGCTGATCGCGATTGCGGCGGTGCTGAGCGGGCGCTGGGCGTGGCTGCTCGCGCTGCCGGTCGCGGGCTATTTCTTTGCATGGGTCGCCCATTTCGGGGTCGAGAAGAATCGCCCGGCGACCTTTACCTATCCATTGTGGAGCCTTGCCGCCGATTTCAAAATGTGGGCGATGTGGCTGACCGGGCGTTTGGGGCCCGAACTCGACAAGGCCGGGGTGGCGCGCCCGGCACGCTGATGCACGCGCCGCTCCTCTATCCTTGCCGCGGCGGCGCTTTGCGCGCATCGTGGCGCCCGGGTCGCACCATGGCAGAAGGATGAACTTATGCGGACAGGTGTGAATTATATCGTGACGGCGGCGTTCGGCGCCCTGATGCTCGCCGGATGTGGCGGCGGGGCGAAGGATGGCGCCACAGCCGACGGCGATGCCAAGGCGGTGGCGGCGAACGACTGGGATGCCAGCGATGCCTGCGCGTTGCTCGACAAGGCGGCGGTCGGCGCGGCGCTGGGCGACACGGTGACCGAAACGAACCTCGCTTTCGTCAACAAAGCCGAAGGTTCGAATGCCGCGACGTCCGAATGCAGCTATCGCCTCGCCAAGGGCGGGACCGCAACCTTGATGGCGCGGCGGTCGCCCATCGGCGACAATAGCGACGCCGCGATCAAGCAGACGCGCGAAGGCGCAGCGAAAACGATGGCGGCCTTTTCCGACAAGAAGATCGAAGATGTGGCGGGGCTGGGCAAGGCGGCGTTTTTCATCCCCGGCATCAATCAGCTCAACGTCTTTCTCGACGGCGAAAAGTTCGTGATCCTGACGATCGGCAGCGCGCCGGCGGAAAGCGCGAAGGACACGGCCGTGGCGCTGGTCGGCAAGATCAAGCGCTAGCGTGCCCGCCATGCTATGCTGGCCGCGCGAATCTCCCCGAACCGATTTCAGCCCAGGAGCATGTTCATGACCGTCAATCGCGCATCCGCCCGTTACGAAGGCTTTGGCAAGGAAGGCAAAGGGTCGATCACGACCAAATCGGGGGTGCTCGACGCCCAGCCCTATGGTTTCGGCACGCGTTTCGAGGGTAAGCCCGGGACGAACCCCGAGGAATTGATCGCCGCGGCGCATGCGGCGTGCTTCACCATGGCGCTGTCGTTCGGGCTGGCGCGCGCCGGCTATTCCGACGGTTCGCTCGACACCAGCGCCGCGGTGACGCTCGATCAGCAGGATGGCGGCTTCACCGTCACCAAATCGGCGTTGACGCTGACCGGCACGGTTCCCGGCATCGACGCCGACGAATTCGCCCGGATCGCCGAGGACGCCGAGAAGAACTGTCCGATTTCCAAGCTGCTGAACTGCGAGATCACGCTGGAGCATAATCTGGCGAGCTAGGGTCCTGACCCTAGGCGGCGCGGAGGAGCGGCGGCATCGGCGGTGCGGGCGGCTCTTCGGCCATGAAGGTGAAGGCCGACTGCGCGGGTGGCAAAAGCGGCCAGCGATGCAGGGTGATATGCTCGCGGCCCTTGCCGCCGGGCCGCGGCCGGCTTTCGATCAGCAGCAGTTCCGCTGGCGTCCAGTGGCGGACGACGTCGAAGGCGTCGAAGGGCGACCGGTCATAACCGAGCGTGACGTGCGGGCGGAGGCCCGACATACGGTGCATCGGGTCGATTCCAACGGCGCAAAGCATCGCCGCGACCGCTTCAAAGAAATCCCTGATTTCATTCGCCCGGCCGCGCGTCACGAGTTCGGCGCCCATCGCGCGGCCGTGGACGCGGCCCAGGCGGATCGGCGCGGCGGGCGGCAGCCCGGTTCCCAGCGCGGCGATGATACGGTTCTTGAGAAACAGGTCGCGCTGAAAGGTTTCGCCGACGACGCAGAGTGTCAGATGGAGCATGTCGAGATCGACGGCGTTGCCCGTCTGGCCGGCGCGCCTCTGCCATTCGGCGAACAGCGGGTGCAGCGCCTGCGGAAGCTGGAAACCGAGAAAGGTTCGAACGATCTGACTGGACATGACACTCCTCCGAATCGGGATATGTTCTTATTATGTTCTTATTTGCAGCAAGAGTCGAATCGTGAGGCGGGGCGATGGGTGCGAAGGCGCTTGATCTCAACTGTGGTTGAGCTTGCATAAGATGCGTCAGATGATTCGCCGAACGGAGATATGCCGATGACCCAGCCCGCCCCCGCCCATGCCGATACCCCCGTCGACCTGCCGCGCTATCTGGCGCGCATCGGCTATGACGGGCCGATTGCGCCGACGCTGGAGGTGCTGCGCGAACTGCAGGCGGCGCACATCGCCGCGATCCCGTTCGAGGCGCTCGACGTGCTGACCGGCAAGGGGGTCGAAGTCGATGCCGCGTCGGTCGATGCCAAGCTGATCGACCGGGGGCGCGGTGGATATTGCTATGAGCAGAATGGCCTGTTCCTTCGGGTGCTGCGCACGATCGGTTTCGATGCCGAGGCGCGGTTGGGGCGGGTACGCTGGATGCTGGCGGACGATGCACCGACGACCGCGCGCAGCCATATGGTGAGCCGCGTCATGCTGAACGGGCGGCCGTGGCTGGCCGATGTCGGCTTTGGCGCCGCGGCACCCACCGCGCCGCTGGCGATGGACGATCCCGACCCGCAGCCGACGGTGCATGAGGCGTATCGCATCCGCCAGTCGCATGCCGGAGAGGCGGGCGAATTGCTGGTCGAGGCGCTGCTCGGCGACAGCTGGAAGGCGATGTATGTATTCGACGATGTGCCGCAGCAGCCGATCGATATCGCGGTCGCCAACTGGTACACGTCGACCCACCCCAGCTCGCATTTCCGCCACCAGCTGATCGTCGCGCGGGCCGATAACGCGGCGCGCTATGTGCTGCGCGACAACCGGCTGACGGTGCGCTCCACCGACGGGCGCGTCGAGCAAAGCTATTTGACCGCCGACGAGATAGAGGCGTCGCTGGGCGACCTGTTCCTGTTGCCGGTGCGCCCGCACTGGCGCCCGGCGATCGCGCGGGCGGCGGTGATGGAGATTGCGGCTTAGGGGCTGGGCGCGGCCTCCTTCTCGGGCGCCATGCGGGTGACGTGAATATAGCTGGCCTGCCATCCGTCGCCGGTGCGGCGGAAGATGTCGGTGAAGCGGATGCGGACGCGAAAGGGCTGGCCCGCCGAGCGCCCCGACAGAAGCGCCTCCGCGCTCGCGAGCCCGGCGCCGGCACCGAGCGGCATGACGATGCGGTCGCGCAGGATGACGGGGTCATAGCTGTCGCCGGCGCCGGTCCAGCCCGCAATGAAATCTGCCTTGCCCAGCCGCCGGCCGCTGCCGTCGATGAAGACGAGATCTCCCGCGACCATGCGATCGAGCGCCGCGCCGTCTTTGGCGATCTGTGCCGCGTCGAACGCGTCGGCGAAGGCGGTGAGCGCGGCGATATCGTCCGCCGGCGGATGGACGGCGGTGGCGGCCGGGGCGGTCGCGGCGGCGATGGCGAGGAAAGTGGCGAGCATGGAGCCTCCCGGATGAGGATCGGCGATGGATGCGACGGGCCTTCGGCCGTTGGCCGCGATGGACGATAGGCCCGATGCCGTGTTGGAACAACAATTCACTGGTCCGCGATCCCGCTCGTTTGGTCCGCGCAATATTATTCCAAAGTATCGGAAGTATAGCCCGCGTCCCCCCTCTGTTTTTCCCCTATGTTCCGTCCCCGGGCGGCGGGTCCGTGACCTCGCTCGCCTGCGCGGCTTCGATTTCCTCGACCATCCGTTCGAATTCGGCGCTGTCGACCGTCAGCGGGTCAATGCCGCGCGCCTTCAGCTCCTTGATTGCGGCGATGCGCACCATGAAGACGGCGTCGGTTTCCTCCGGCGTGGGGCGCGGGGTCGGGGGAGCGCGCAGTTCGCGCTCGGCCGCCTCTTCGTCGGTCAGCCAGTCGGTCGGGTCGGCCTCTCGCGCGCGATCGACCGCGAAACCCGCATCGCCGTCCCACGCATCCTCGGCGACATGGTTGGTCCAGCGGTCGAGCCCGATCGCCTGCGCATCGGGCCGCCGCCGGGGCTCGCGCCGGTCGCGCCATGCACCATAGGTGTCGGGGTCGCGATAGCGCAGCAGGAACATGGCGAGCCGCTCGTCATAATAGCGCCGTTCGCCGACCTGTTCGCCCTGAAAAAACACCGGGCGGGTGACGCCGTTCAGCGCGCGCGAGAAGACGGCGTCGGACAGGCGGCGGATCGCATAATCGAGCGCGGCGTCCCACGCGGCGCGAAAGCTGTAGGCATCGACGCGCCGCCGCAACCGATAGGCCGCGGCCTGGGTGATGCCGACGCGCTCGCACGCCTCGGCGACGCAGCCGCATTCGGCAAGCGCCTCGATAAAGGCGACCTGCCGTTCGGGCGTCCACCCGTCGTGCCGCGCGCGGGGCGAAGCGGGGGTGAATGCGGGGATCTGGCCGATCTTGCGGCTGTCGTCCGGCGCCGCGCGCCGTGCCCGGGTGATGCGAATGGGATCTGGTTTGCTCATCCACCAGTATGGAACATGGCGAAATCTATTAGGAAAGCCTTTTTGCGCGGGGGGCGTGCGAAATAGGATTTGGCGCGGCGGGATGCGGCGGTGGGGTCAGGAAGAATGGGGTTCACGCAAAGGCGCAAAGACGCGAAGGGCGTTGCGGCGGTCGGCGCGGCTGGTTGAAACAGGGGGCGGTCATTCGACATCGTCGGACGGGTCGAGCCGCACGACCCACTGCGGCTGGCCCTCTGGCGACAGCGAAATATCGTGGCTGGGGACCATGTCGGCCCCGGTCTCGATCCACCCGCGCCCGTCGCATTTGGGACAGGGGACGCGGATCGAGCGGTGGCTGATCAGGTCGATCTGGCTGTTCCATTGCCCATGCCCCGCGCAGACGGGGCAGCGCTGGTCGAGGTCGCCGGTCCGGTGGCGCGGCGAAATGCCGTCGAGCGCATGGCGGTCCTGCGGGCCGCTGCAATGGACGATGTTCGACGGGTGCGACATGGGCGGAGGGTAGGCCGGGGGGTGGGGGTTGGCAATGCCGGGGCCTGCCTTGTCCTGAACCCGAAGACAGGGTTTGAAGCCAAAGAAGGCGGGTCCCGGGTCAAGCCCGGGATGACGAAGGAATGGACGTCAGTCCCTCATTCTGACCGGCGATCGGTCAGCCCGCACCTCGCCGCAGCCGTTAGCGGCAGCGCACGTCGTTGTTGCCGCTGCGTTCGATTGCGCGTCCGGCGACCGCGCCGCCCACCGCACCGAGGATGGTGCCCAGCGTCTCCGACTTGCCGGGGGCGATGACGTTGCCGGCGATGCCGCCAGCGATGCCGCCGACGATCAGCCCGGTCGATCCGTCGTTGCGGCGGCAATAATATTTGTTGTCGCGGCCGCGATAGACGCGGTCGTTCGATGACAGGCGGCGTTCCTTATAGCGTTTGTCGGCGCGGTAATATTGGTCGGCATAATAGCCGCCCTTGCGCGGGTCAGGGCGGTCGTAATCATAACGGCCGTTCCGGTCGTAATAGCCGCGGTCGTAATAGCCATAACCGCCATCGTCATAGCGCCCGGTGCCCGCGCCGACGCCGCCATAGGCGCCGTTCGAGGCGCAGCCGGCGGCGAGGGCGGTCGCGGCGGCCAGGGGCAGGATCATCAGCTTGTTCATCGACATCACTCCATTCAGGGTCGCGTGCCCGCCAAGGGGGAGGCGCAGGCATGCTGTGTTTTTGCCCCTCGCATGGAATAAAGCCCTGAGAGTGGGGGGAGTTCCCCGCCGGGGTCAGGTGGCACGCAGCCGCCAGCGGCCATGTTCGACATGGGTGGCCCGGCCGACGATGCTTTCGGTCAGGATGATTTCGCCCACCGTCCAGCCGATCGGCGGCAATTTCAGCGCGCCAAATGTCTGCGAACCCAGCCGGTCGCCGCGATAGTTTATCGTGATGTGCGGTTCGGGGGTGGTGCCTTCCATGATCGGCGCTTTTGCGGCGAGCAGATGGTTCACCAGCGCCTTCTGGAATGCCCGCGCCGCGGCGAGCGGTTCGCGCGTGCGCAGCGTCACCGCCTTGCGGTTCTCGATCCGGTCGAAGGCGAGCGGAAAGGGCGCTGCGACGAAGCTGTCCAGCGCGGCGATGGTCGCCGGCAGCCAGTCGGGCGGCGCATGGTGCAGGTCGTAGAGCGAGATGAGCGTGACATGGAGGAGGTCGACCCCGCGTCCGGGGTCGTTGCGCGGCAGCGCGGCGATCTGCGCCTGAACCTCCGGCGGCGGCTTGGCCATGATGTAGAGGGGGTTCCGGGCGCGCATGGGTGGGAGTGTAGCATGGTGTGGGGGGTGGGGACGACTGCGCCATGCTCTGAATTATTCGGAAATTCGCTTCAATATCATCTCTTCGACCCCCTCATGCCAAAAGATGAGAACTTCCAAGCCACCGATAATAAATGATAGGGCTTGCGAAAGTGCTTCCCGACTTTCTTTGGGTTCAGGGAACTTCGTGCCAACAGAGCTGGCGGCTTCGACGGCCTTAACAAACGTACCAGATATTTCATCAATCCGGCTGCTTTCCAAGTTGTGTGCAAGCTCATTTCTCAATCGATTGAGTCGAGCGATCGCGTCCCAGAACTCAGGCTTTACGACAGGAAGACGCTCAAGAGCACGGAGCAGGGGAAGCTTCTGCGCAAACCGAAGGTTTGCCTTTTTAAGCTGGTCGACATCTTGGCAATAAGCTTCAATTCCTGAGGTCAGCAATTCCTCGACTACAAGATGTCCCTTCAAAATCAGTGCTGTCAAGTCGTCCGATTCCTCCAAGATGGTAAGGTACCGGCTCGATCTTTGACTTCGTATTTCCGATATCGCTTCGATGCGTTTTTCGAAGTCTATATCATCCATTGTCGTGAGCCTGTGTGGCAGAAGCCATTTTGTATCCCATCCAAGCCAAGTTCATTTTAGAGATAGCAAGTAGGCCCCTCTTGTCAGAATCTTCTGACTTAGATGGCATTCCAGAACTCTGAAGGTCATACGCGACACAGAGATATGTAAGGGCTTCAGCGATATGCCCTGCTGCTGCGCGCTCTAATTCGTCAAACCCCCTGCCGTGGGCTATCTGATTGCGCAACTCAATCGTAGCAGACGCAAACGCCTCAACGTCGATATCGACCTTGCCGGTAGATACGAGAGTGGCAATTTTCTGGAGGCGCTGTTTTGGGCTTATTCGCCCCAATGTGCCAAGCATTCCCTTGATTGAAGATAGTTCTACGGATGGTGCCATTTTATGGGCGGCATTAGCCATATCGTTGATCATTTGCTTCGACACGCCGCTCTTTCCGCCCAGCTCAGAGAGGGATTCAATTCCAGCCACCAACAGCGTGATGAGCGTGGGGTCGATTTGTTGTTGTAAGCGTACGAGAGATAAACGAACGGCCGCTCGAAAAAAAAGGCGTTCCCGGGAGATCACTAACCAATTGTAGAGGGATTCTTGAAACTTCTTTCTTTCGTTCCATCAGGAAAATGGAATATAGATAGGATGTAATTCTATCCGTCTCTCTCGTGCTCTATTCGCCTCGTTTGGAAGATATACGTCCGATGAAGGCCATCCTTTCTTAAATTTTGAAAAAGAAATTGCCGATATTCGCAAGTCATCGAGCGAAAGTTGATCAAAAAACCCTTTTACTCTCCATATTCGATCAAGGGCATCATTTATTGTAATCGGCACCTTGAAGGCGATCGATATTACAGGGACGATCTCAATTTTATGACCGGTCCAGCCGAGGCCGCGCTGATATCGAGAATGTGAAACACTTACCTTCATGTCCTCTATGTCTAGGCTAAGGTAGCGTTTTGGATGGTGTATTACATGAATCTCATCTGGATCGTTGGAGTAACCTCTTTCCCTTAAACCCTGTGGAAGCTTCCAAGCTTCCTCTCGAACGGACTTTAGCGCGGATTTTCCGCCTGCGCTTCCATAGAAGCTATGTCGCTCGATTACGTCATATACAAAAAAATTCTCAGCTCCTTCAAGTATGAAGGATAACTGGAGTAGTGTACGGTCATTTCTCAGGTTTTCTGTTCCGAAGATGACAATATTTGGAAATATTTCTGATGTATATGAGCCCACACTTTTGCCGGCAGCGTAGCCGGGCATAGATTGTGATTGAGTTAGCGCATTGTGCAGCAACACCCGCGAACCCCGGTGGTCTTCAATTTCTAAGTTAAACCAGCCATCATCATCATCTTCAAAGTGATGAAAATCCTTGGAATTTAGAGCAGCTTTCGTTGAAGTTCCATCAAGATGCAAATAACCTGCAAGATCGCTGTCGATTGCACGGATAGGAGAGAACTGATTTTCCTCGGCTAATTCTTTGAATCGACGCATCGGAGGTCCGCTAATTAGAGTTTTTCTTTACCTAGATTCTAATCGTGCTCGCGTCCACCCGCGCCCATATACAGCTCGCGCCCCGTGTCCTCATAGACCTGGCTCATTTCCGCCATGCCCTTCTCGGCCTCCTCCGCGGCGATGAAGCCCGCGCTGTCCTGATTTTGCAGCTTGGCGAAATCCCGCACCTCCTGGCTGATCTTCATCGAGCAGAATTTGGGGCCGCACATGCTGCAGAAATGGGCCGACTTGGCGCCTTCGGCGGGGAGCGTCTGGTCGTGGTATTGCTCCGCCGTGTCGGGGTCGAGCGACAGGTTGAACTGGTCGCGCCAGCGGAATTCGAAGCGGGCTTTGCTGAGCGCATCGTCGCGGACCTGCGCGGCGGGGTGGCCCTTGGCGAGGTCGGCAGCGTGGGCGGCGAGCTTGTAGGTGACAACGCCGACCTTCACATCGTCGCGGTCGGGGAGGCCGAGATGCTCCTTGGGCGTGACGTAGCAGAGCATCGCGGTGCCGTACCAGCCGATCTGCGCGGCGCCGATGCCGCTGGTGATATGGTCGTAGCCGGGCGCGATGTCGGTGGTGAGCGGCCCCAGGGTGTAGAAGGGCGCCTCGCCGCAGGCTTCGAGCTGCTTTTCCATATTCTCCTTGATCTTGTGCATCGGGACGTGGCCCGGACCCTCGATCATCACCTGCACATCCTGCGCCCAGGCGCGCTTGGTGAGCTCGCCCAGCGTGTAGAGCTCGGCGAACTGCGCCTCGTCGTTGGCGTCGTAGATGCTGCCGGGGCGCAGACCATCGCCGAGACTGTAGGCGACGTCATAGGCCTTCATGATCTCGGTAATCTCGTCGAAGCGTTCGTAGAGGAAGCTTTCCTTGTGATGCGCGAGGCACCATTTCGCCATGATGCTGCCGCCGCGCGACACGATGCCGG